>Ga0209500_10000049_pt1 | contig 107170 bp, 89 predicted proteins | sample S_140212_EF_Meta_FD_187323 | JGI IMG/M metagenome (GOLD analysis project Ga0209500, IMG submission 187323) | Freshwater microbial communities from Lake Simoncouche, Canada to study carbon cycling - S_140212_EF_MetaG (SPAdes) (version 2) | ecosystem: Environmental > Aquatic > Freshwater > Lake ...
AACCAGCACTGGTTCCTGTCGCTCGATGAAGCACGGGCCGTGACAGAAGCTTGGAGGGATGATTACAATCGCGTTCGTCCGCATGGTGCTCTGGGCAACCAGACGCCGTTCGAATTCGCGCGGCTGGTAGCTGGGCATGCCCAGCTACCAGCCCTGCATGGCTAACAACCCGACTGGTACCAAGTTGGGGGCAGCGTCAAGAGGGCAAAACCCTAACTGAACAACTGGTGTCATTCATGGGGACAGGTCAGTTCGTAAAACGCCTCCCCCTCGGCACGGATGATGCGAGGCGATTGTGTCCCATGCGGTGGTGCAGCCAGGCGGGGATCCACAGGCTGAGGAGCGTGGCGCCGAGGAGGGCCAACCCACGCGGATCCCCCGGTGGTAGATCTTGCGTCCAGACCCATACTGGGATCGCGGCAAACAGCAGCACGACCTGATAGACAAACACGTGGAGCGAGTGTCGGCCGAGGAACGCGATGGGGCCCCAGACGAAGACTCGCGGAAACCACGCGATCAAAAAGCCCAGCACGGTGATGGCTCCCAGCAGATTCACGACCCGGATCGGCCCCAGACGACCAATGTCGATGAGCGGTGCGGAAAACGGCGGTACGCCGGCGATGAGACCGTGACGGTGCGCCCAGAAAAAAACGCAGGCCAACACGCTGGCCGGAAAGAGCACGGCCCCATAAGCCCGGATCGCCGTGAGCCCACGGCTCTGCCAGTGACAGCCGACCGTGAGGCCAAGGACGAACGGCAACAGCCACGAGCAGGGGTCGAAGTAACCGCCATCGACGGGCAAGTCGGGCCAGGTCTTTCGCAATGCCTCGAACAGTGCATTCCACGCCCCGAACTCCCCGACTCCCCAGAGCAGGCCCGTCACCAGCCAGACGAGCCACGCTCTGCCGGTGGCAAACCAGCGGAGCAGCAGCGGCGCGGCGGCCAGGTAGTGGACATAGAGTGGCAGGATGTCGAGGAACGGCGGCCGGGCCAAGAAAATGGGGGCCAGCACCAGCACTCCCAGCGGATGCTCCAGAAACCGCGAGAGGTACGGATTGGCTACGAGGGTGGCGTCACGATCGGTGGCGTACAGGATCACGCACAGGTATGCCGCCACGACCGTGACCAGATGCCAAAACCAGATGGTCCCCACCCGCCGCCAGAGCCTAGCCGTGGGGAACACAGCGCCCGGTAGAAAGCCGCGATAAAATACCAGTGCACAGACGAGGCCGGACAGAAAATAAAATCCCTCTGCCGCCGTGACGTAGCCGAAGAAGCCATACAGCCATTCCTTTGCCGCCGTCCACTGCGTGAAGCCCATGAAGAAGGCGTGGTCAACCATCATCATCAGCAGCATGACTCCCCGCAGAAAATCAAGCGCGACCCATCGTCGACTGGTGGCCGTTGTTTGATCGGTCATGTCGCTCATGTCGCTCATGTCGCTCATGGCTTCCCCTTCTCTCATTCGGGGATCGCTACCCAGCCTCGTAATAGACGGCCATGCACATTACCTGGCCGTTACTCGGCACCACCTGCAACGGCTCGCCGATCCGGTATGCGGCGCCTCGGAACGTGAACGGGTCATTCTCGAGCGATACGAACTGCTCTGTTGGATACCAGTAGACGGCAAGGCCCGCCCCTCGCTCTGCTCCACCGGGGTGAAGTTGCACCCAGATGCCTTTGATCTGGGTCTCGTTGCGATTGGAGGAGAACTCGCCTTTCCTAGCCTCGTCCACGATTCGCATAGACTCCCGTAGAATAGCAAAGCACATGTCCTTTGGATTGCTCTGTTCGGGTGCTCTTTGGCGAGCGTAGCGGTTGGCGGCGTCTGCGAGCCTGCCGTAAAAGGCTTCTTTGTTCATGTGATTCACGAACTCGGAACAGACTGCCTTCAGGTAGTCGAATAGCCAACTAAGCTCGGCCACGAAGGGGGTAGCCACGTATGTGTAATGCGGCTTCGACTGCTCCGGCACATGCTGGCAGATGATCGTGTCGGCGCCTGCCCATGGCCGCATACACCACTGGTCGTACGCCTTGGCATCCAGCCCCCACTTTTCGCCCTCAACGAGATCCTCCAGATCTCGGATCATTGAGCGGATAGACGCAAAGCGTTCGTGGGTCATTCTTTTGGTCATCGATGTACTCCTTGTCGTGGCGGTGGCCTATGGCAAAACGCTCACCGACGGGATTGCGCCTTTCCGATACGACACGTAGTCACCGCCATCGGTGAGCTTCTTGCCGATCACGTCCTTATTGTAGATGTAGACGCAGGCAATCGGCCAGGTATCGCCAGGCCTCTGCTGCACCTAGCATTGCCTACGCGCGTACTGACCTGCCTTCAACAGCACCACTTCCAGTGAGAGAATCACTGACCGCCGATTGCTGCAGCGATGCTCACTTCGGCCTCCGCAGCGAGTTGTTTGTACTTGGCCACGAAAGGCACGTTCGGCTTGTGCCGACTCTGGCCATCAATCCGAACGGGCCGCCGCTGGCCTGTGCAATGCAGATCGATCGCATTGCGAACGGCCTCGACGTTGAGACGCAGGGCCATCGAGCGGATCGGTATTCGGAAGGTTTTTGTGAACCAGCCGCCGTTCATTCACGTCATGCACGGCATGACGCACGGGCACTCCCTGCCCGTGCACCGCTGACCTGCACCCGAGGAAAGCACTCACTGACGGACCAAGGTTGTCCCGGCCGTCGGTCACAATGTCATGTGACCTTAACCTGCGGATTTAGGAACGTTCTGTGTGGCTTTTTACCCAATACGGCTTTTACAGCGTTGTCTGCGCTCGCGATCTTACCGGCAACCCGTCCCCTATCGACCCCGACACGTTCATGGTGCGGGCCCGCAATCGTCGGCACCTCGAGTCGCTCCAGCGGCGATTTCCACAACTGGCTTCATTGGAGATCGCAGACACGAAAAACACCGACTACCGCTTCCGCGTCGTGATGCCCAAGCCCGTCTGGGTTGAAGTGGCCAGGGAACTTGCGGCCGAGATCGACTACGGCAATTTCAAGGACCGGGCCCACAGTCGGGCGGGTGACTCCAAGTACGTCGACGCCCTGCACGAGGTGTGGGAAGTGATGGAGAGACTGCAACGACCGAACCGCTAGAAGGGGGCTGCCACGATCGTACTGACTTTCGCGAATCGCTTGATAACCGGAGATCAACTCTCGGCGGCCATTCTCGCGAACTTCGACCATCCTTCACCACCCTCGACCGCGTAGATCGCACACTCGAAGAATCAGCGGCCCGCCTGCATTCATGGGGGCAGGTCACAATGCCTTGAGATGTACACGGGCTGCCGGAAAAAGCTATTTGACATTCTAAGATTGCCAATCGTGTCCAACATAAAAGTGGGCGAAATCCCATCGAAAACGTCATGCCCAGGATGCTGCTTGCTTTTGGATGGTGCCGTGGGCATGGTTGGGCATGCCGGAACGTTCGTGAGAGTCATTGACTCGCACAAACGTCTCGACGACTATTCTCGGAAGACGAGTTGCTGGGCTCTTTGCCTCTCTTTGCGAAGCCCCCGCGCAGCGTAGGCCGACGTGAGTGAACGCCAGATGGCACTCGTTCACGACGGCCTTTTTTTGTGGCGCTGATTCAAGCACGTCGGCGCGTTTTGGTGCAACGGATGCCGCGACAGAAATCCCTCTTTGGAGGAACTGTTTATGAGTATCTCGCGCTTTCCCCACTGGGCAGTTCGATTATTTCCTAGCGCTTCCGAGGCCGGCAGGGTTCAGACTCGCTGCCGACGCATGAGGCAGCCGGCTCAGCAGATTTCGCTTGAGTCGCTGGAGCCACGGCAGATGCTTTCAGTGAATCCTGCGTCGAGTGGCTGGACTGCAACAAGTTCAGCCAATGACATCTCAAGCATGGTGGTGTTGGCTCCACAAAACATAATCGGCATTCTGGCAACGGCAACAGTGCCCAGTGCGCCGACATCCGTAGTAGCCGTGAGCGGCAACGCCCAACTGGCCGTGACGTGGGTCGCCCCCGCCAGCACCGGCGGATCACCGATCACTGAGTATGTGGTCAAGTATTCGAGCACCGGCGGTTCGACGTGGACGCGATTTTTTCCATCTTCAGGGCTGCCAATTACGACTCTCTCGTGCACTGTAACGGGCCTGACCAACGGCACGCCCTATGTGATCAAAGTGATCGCTAAAAACGCCGTCGGCATCGGCCCGCCGTCGGCTCATTCGGCACCTGCCACACCCGCTACAGTGCCCAGTGCGACGACATCCGTAGTAGCTGTCAGCGGCAACGCCCAACTGGCTGTGACATGGTCGGCCCCTGCCAGCACCGGCGGATCGCCGATCACCGAGTATCTGGTCAAGTATTCGAGCAACAGTGGTGCTAGTTGGACGCGGTTTTTTCCATCTTCAGGGCGGCCAATTATGGCTCTCTCATGCACTGTAACGGGCCTGACCAACGGCACGCCCTATGTGATCAAAGTGATCGCTAAAAACGCCGTCGGCATCAGCCCGCCGTCGGCTCATTCGGCGCCTGCCACACCGCTGGCCACTGCGTTGACCCCATCGTTTGGGGCCACGACATCAACGGCTGATGGTTTCACTGTCCAGATTAGCAACTACGACGCCAGCTACACATGGGCTGGTACGGCGACTGCGTCAGGCTCGGTAGTGGTCAGTGCGAGTGGTTTGGTCATGGTGACCGGCGTGGCTGCTTCGACGATCTCAACGGCGACGATCACGACGACCAAAGCGAACACTGTCGGTGGTAGTGCACTCGTAACGGCAACTTCGCGAGTGGCTATGAGTATGGTGACTGTTGGCAATGCTGGGAACGCTGCCGACACCAACACGGGCAGCTTGTATGGCGCTGTGTCATACACGTACCGGATCGGTGCGTACGATGTGACAGGCTCTCAATACATGGCATTCTTAAATGCGGTCGGCCAGACAGACACCTACGGGCTCTACAACACAAACATGGGCACGGACGCGCAAATTGCCCAAATCAGCCGGTCAGGCGCATCCGGTAGTTACAGCTACAATGTTATGAACGGCACGGGCAACCGCCCAATTACATGGGTAAGTTGGTTTGACTGTGCGAGATTTTCCAACTGGATGAGCAACGGCCAGCCCAGTGGAGCCCAAGCCAGCACGACGACTGAAGACGGTGCGTACAACGTGAACGGTGCCACTACAGGCAGCGCCGTGGCCGCCAACGCAACCAACCCGAATACGGGTTTAGCTCCGACGTATCGGATACCGTTTGAGAACGAGTGGTACAAGGCGGCGTATTACAAGGGTGGCAGCACGAGTGCGGGCTACTGGAACTACGCCACGCAGAGTAACTCTGCCCCTGGAACCACGATCGGCAGCAGTCCGAATCAAGCGAACTACAACAATGCCATCGGCCACGCAACTGACGTAGGCTCGTTGAGTGGCAGCGGAAGTTTCTACGGCACGTTTGATCAAACAGGCAACGTCTGGCAGTGGAACGATCTGACCGGCACAACCGGTTCGTCTCGTGGCTTTCGCGGCGGCAATTGGTACAGCGGCTACTCAAGCTACGTGTCATCCTCAGACCGCAACAACAACGATCCGTCGTACGAGGGCGGCAGCATTGGTTTTCGTCTCGCAAGTCCCGCCTAAGCCCGGATCGAAGCAGGTTGTAGATGTGTAGGTTGTGCAGCCTGTTGAGGAAAAGAGAGAAAGAGACTTGCGAGCGGGCTAATACGGGTCACACTTGACCCGTATTAGGCCTGCCGTATCGACAACTATGTTGGGGCGAAATCGCCGAACCTCGAAGCATCCTTCCGGATAGCATGCCCGCAGGGTATCGAGCGTCGCGGTACTGACAATATGGACCGTGGCGTAATCGAAAAATGAGCCGGGTGGTGCATCACCCGCTCTGGCTTCGGCTGTAATCTCATTGCTACCGCCCGCGTGCTCAGGCCAATACTGCTCTAAAAAATGCCTTTTCCGTGGCGGACTGTTTTAGCATCACCGAACGCGCCAGCGATTTTGACAACTGGTCGTTGATGTCGGCGGCGTCGCTGCGCAGCACACGGCCGTCGGGCAGCGCAATCGAGACCGGTGGCACAGCACCCTCGGTGGGCGGTTTGGTATAAGCAGCGCGATACGCAAACAATTCAGGCCACTTCTTTGGATTCTTGGCACTGACCACCTTGCCGGTTTCCTGATCCACTAAGGCGTGCGCTCGATCGCCGAGCAAACCACGAGTGGTGACCTGGGACCCATTGAGTTCCTCGCCCATCATGGACTTGACCGGATAGATCCAAACAGTAGCGACGGTTCCCATGCACTTTGCACTCATCCTTCCAAGGATAACCCGGCCAACGGCACTTCAACAATCGACTGACGAACGGGTTACAAACGTGACGGTCAGGGTGTTTGCGGCGCACTGTGACGCGTACAGGCGACACCATGATGCCGGTCATATTGGCAATGGCTTCAACGCCGGAGAGCGCGAGAACGATTTCCGTGAAGCCAATCCATGCATCGCTCCATGCACGAGCGAGGGAGCTATCATGCACCGGCAGTTCCACCCGCGTGTGGTGCAGACTGGGAATCGCACACACCGCGATAATAGCAGTGAACACCACCGTTATCAGGGCCACGACCAAAGCGATCCGCCCCATGCCACGCGGGCCAAACCAGTTGACTGCGCCAATGGCTGCGATGGCACCCAGCGTGCACAACAGATCCGCCTGCATTCCTAGGATCTCGCCGGAAATCCCAAGGTAGTGGAAGGAATCCAGACAGGAGATGGCAGCGGTGACGGTGTCGTCAGCACACAGCATCAGTCCTCCCACCACCGCCAGTGTGCGACTGGCCGTGCGAGCGGAGGAATAGATGCCACCACCAACGATCTCCAAGTAACCTACCCCCCTTCAACGGCACCGGCCGCCAGAACTGACGCGTAGAAGAGTTTCAACGCGTTGAATGCTTGGGGGCTATAGGGCAATTGCGGTGCCACTTCCAACGAAACAATTGTTCTTTAATTGCACGACTATGTGTCGATTCTAGAGGAGGAACAACCTTCGACACTTCATTGTTGCACCACTTCCCATGCCGAATCAAACACCCAGCCCAACGACTAGACCAATTCTGCCTCGCGTTGTGCTTGATCTGGAAAAGCTACGGCATATTAATTGTGGGCTTGGTCAGTTTTGTAAGCATCTTGCCAACGGCATCCTCAATGCCGCATCGCTGTCAATCAAGCCAGTATTTTTTATGCCACCGGAAACCGTTCGTTATTTTAAGGACGGCAGTGTCGAACAGATTGACGTAAGCCCGTGGCGCAAGGAAATGTTTACTCAGTTGATCCGTCCACTGATCAAGCCATTTCAGCGTGAGCAACGCTATGACCTCTGGCACGTCACCAACCAGATGTCGAAATATTTACCCGTCGATCCACGGGTGCCCGTTGTGCTCACCATTCACGATCTCAATTTTTTGCACGATACTTCCCATAAGACTCGAAGGCGTGTCGCTGCAAGGAAGCAAGCCGATATACAAAAAAAGATCGATCGTGCGGCGGCAATCGTCACAGATTCGACCTATGTGGCAGAGGACATCAAAGAGCACATGCGCGTAGGCAGTTGCCCAATTTATACTGTTCCGCTGGGGTTGGCTGTGCGGCCAACTGCATCGCGATTGCGGCCGGCGGTTGTGCCTCAGCGGTCATTTTGGCTGACAGTCGGCAATGCGCTAGCACACAAGAATTTCCACGTACTCTTTGATCTCATTGATCGCATGCCAAATGAGTGCCTCGTGGTGGCTGGTAAAAAAGCAACGCCTTATGGGGCATTCATGGAGAGTCAAATTCTGAAAAAGGGTTTAGCAGATAGAGTGATCCTTTCTGGCGAGGTCTCTGACGGCGACCGGCAGTGGCTCTACGAAAACTGCAAAGGTCTCCTCTTTCCGAGTTTGACGGAGGGCTTTGGATTGCCGGTGCTTGAGGCGATGCAGTGTGGCAAACCAGTTTTTATGTCTCGATGTACGAGTCTCCCAGAAATCGGTGGCGATCTGGGCTTTTACTGGGATTCATACGACCCCGCTCACATGCGAGATGTCCTTGAGAATGGCATCAAAAGGATTGGGCGCGACAGCGGATTTGCCGCTAAACTGCAGGCCCATGCCGATTCGTTTTCATGGGCAAAAACAACTCAGGGATATTTGCGCGTGTACGAAACAGTTTTGAGCAAAGCGGCGGCATGAAGATCCTTGTAACTGGTGGCGCCGGATTCATTGGCAGCCATATTGTCGATGGCCTGCTTGCGGCTGGGCATTGCGTGGCCGTCCTCGACGACCTCTCCAGCGGCTCGCGGAAAAACCTGCCCGAGAATGTGCCGCTGCATGTTGTCGATATTGTCGACGGCAAGGCAGTGGTGAAAGTCTTCGCAGCCGAACGGCCCGATGCCGTCTGCCATCAGGCGGCGCAGATGTCAGTAAGCCGTTCTGTGCGAGACCCGCTGTTTGATGCGCAGGTGAATTGTATCGGACTCATCAACGTGCTCGATGCGGCATCGAAGCACGGCTGCAAGCGAGTTGTATTTGCCTCCAGCGGCGGCGTGCTCTACGGCGATGTGACATCACCCGCGCCAGAATCAACACCGGCCAACCCTGTGAGCCCCTACGGTATCACCAAGTGGGTCGGCGAGCGATATCTGAGATTCTTTGCCGAGGAGTACGGCCTTGAGGCCGTGGCGCTTCGGTATTCCAACGTGTTTGGTCCGCGGCAGAATCCGCATGGCGAGGCGGGCGTCGTGGCGATCTTTTGTAAGAAACTGCTGGCCGGGGAGGCCGCTACGATCAACGGCGATGGTCGCTACATCCGCGACTATGTCTACGGCCCTGACGTAGCCCGGGCCAATGTGATTGCCCTCACCGATGACATCCAAGAGGTGCAGCCCAAGACACTCACGAGCCTGAACATTGGCTCGGGCATCGGCACGGATGTCAACGAACTGGAGGTGATGGTGCGTCGGTGCATCGAAGAATTCTGTGTCGGCACAGGCAAAATCGCCACGCTGCCAGCACCCTTCCACGGCCCGGCGAGGGCCGGCGACCTGCGATCAAATCTGCTAGATGCAACCCTCGCTGGCAGTGTGCTGGGGTGGGAGCCGACGGTATCGCTGGCCAGCGGTCTGGCCCAGACGGTGGCGTGGTTTGCGCAAAATCCACAATAAAACAGTCCTAAAATAGTGTTTTTAGGGATTCTCTGGTGGCCGTGCCCCTGCTACGCTCCCGCCCTATGAAACCCACGTCTGCCTCTCAAAAGACAGCTCTCATCTGCGGCATCGGCGGCCAAGACGGCGCCTATCTGGCAGCACACCTGCTCGATTTGGGCTATGCCGTTTTTGGCACCAGTCGCGATGCACGGGCAAACCAGTTTGAGGGCCTCTCGCGGCTGGGGATTCGAGAACGAGTCGGCGTTGAATCGATGTCGCTCGTCGACTTCCGCTCAACGATGCAGGTGCTCTCCTGTACGCAGCCCGACGAAATCTACAACCTAGCTGGCCAGACGTCCGTAGTCATTTCGTTTGAGCAGCCGGTGGAGACATTCGAGAGCATCATTGTCGGTACAGTGAATCTGCTGGAGTCTATCCGGATGCTCGGCAAGCCGATCCGGCTCTACAACGCTGGCAGCGCCGAGATGTTCGGAACCATCGGGGAGGAACCAGCCAACGAGCGATCTGTGCTGCGGCCACGCAGTCCGTATGGCATCGCAAAGGCAACATCCTTCTGGCAAATCGCGCAGTACCGCGATACCTACGGCATCGCCGCGGCCACCGGCATTCTCTTCAACCACGAAAGCCCACTGCGCCCGGAGCGGTTTGTCACACAAAAAATTGTAGCCGCCGCCTGTCGCATCGCCGCTGGCGAGCAGCAGGTTCTGACGCTTGGCGACCTCTCGGTCCGGCGAGATTGGGGCTGGGCGCCAGAATATGTCGTCGCTATGCACAAGATGCTCCAGCTTCATTCACCGGAAGACTTTGTCATCGCCACCGGCCTCACCAGTAGTCTGGAAGACTTTGTTGCAGAGGTCTTCCGTGCCATTGGCCTCGACTGGCGCAAGCACGTTATCCACGATCCAACGCTCGTGCGAACGAACGACAATTCTTGTGGCCGCGCCGACACATCACGTGCCACTGAGCGACTGGATTGGACGGCCCGCTACACGATGCCAGACGTGACACGGATGATGGTGGAGGCCCGCTTGGCGCAGGCAAATATTCCAGTTCGCTGCGCGGCATGAGCCTACGGCAACGCCAGACCAGCCATGGCTCCATCGCAGATCCGCATCGAGAGGGATGCCGAATGCATGTAGAGCGGAAATCGATGCTGCTTACCGACGATTGATGCCGCGTTGAACTGGATAAATTCCAAGTTGGGCGATGCCCATCTGCCCGGCATTCCTACATACCCCAAAGCCTGGGCCCGATTCGTTCGTTCAAGCAACGGGTAAAATCTCAGCACCTTGTCGCTGGAGTTATTAATCAGGATCAGTCGATCGACGCATTCGAGGGCTTCATGATAGGGGCCATGCGGAGCCAATGCATCGCAGCGGATCGCAGCCGCGACCAATACGACGTTCAACTGCCCGGGCCGATTGATCCAAGGTTGAAAGTCGGTGCGTCCTGCTTTTTCTTCTGCCGCCAGATCCTCGAGCGCTTCCATCACAATAAAACCGCCAAAGCTATAGCCGACAATCGCCACCGGACGTTCGGGTTCTATGTGCCCCAGCAGCCATGCTAGATAGTGGCCTTCCGTAAACGCGCGATCATATTTTGCACGTCCATCTCGGAGCAAGATCCCATCCTGCTCGCTCGGCCAAGAAAAGATAACCGTTCGCACGGGCGGGGCGTTGGGGCAGCACGCTGCCGACCGCTTCGCGAGCAGCACACCCTGCTGATGGGCCTCACTCGGCTTGTAGCGATTCCCATGAATAAACACCATGAGCGGTTGCGTTGAATCACTCAAAAGGCTTGCCAGATCGGAACGTTCCCAGCAGTTGTTTTCGTTCAATCGCTCGACTTTAGGCTGAGCGGAAAACGGCATCTGGCAGATCTCGGGCAAGCATCGTGTGCTGACAGCCCACACGTCGGGGTGATTGCATGGCGCACAGGGCGCACCGATCCCCTCCGAGTTCCAGCCCATCACAAGTGCCGCGCAGGCCGTCCAAACGCAGAGAAGGCAACGGGGCGTCTGAGGAAGTGTTATCAATCGCATGGGCATGTGATCAGGACAGGCTCCCTCAGGGCATCACTATGAAAACAAACCTGTGTGGCATAGACCTGTCAAAAAGTAGCATTCAAACTGTGGCAACAGCGGGCGGCACAAATTTTTTTCGGCGTTGGAAGGGTGCCTTCTGTCGTCCCGTCGCTACAACCGTTACGTTTGGACGAAGAATCCGCCGACCGTGCCAAAGACGTCACGGACGTCACGCTCTTGAGTCATCTTGAGTCAGGAGACCGTGAAACAAGTCTGCCGCCGCACGATGCGGCGACTGCCGACAGGGAAATCCGACACATGACCGATGGCGGCGATCACGAAACGGAAAACCCTGAAGGCTGAAAACTTTTTTCTTCTTCCTCTGCACGGCGCCAAATCGTGAGCTACGGTTTGGTAGCGACGTCATGGACGTCGCATCCATTTCAACAGGTCAGATCACGACCACGAAGTGCTGGAGATTCGAATATGTCGCGTACTCTGTGTCTTGCGCTCATTCTTGGCAGCCTTGCGGCCGCTCCAGGATGCAGCAGTTGTTTTGGTGGCGGGAATAGCTGCCGCCGCCCCTCGTTTATGGAATTTCGTTCGCCGTGCTCCCGTGGCCAGGAAACCGGCCCTGCCTGCGGTGCCCCCATGGCACCTGCATGCGGCGCACCTGCATGCGGCGCACCTGCATGTGCCCCCGCACCCTGCTGCGAGGAAGGCGGCGCGATCATGTCGTCGCCCTCGTCTGGAACAGTCGTGAGCGAGTCCGGCACATTTAGCTGAAACGCGAAAAAAGAGCCCGTCCATGCGATTGTCGTGTGGACGGGCCCTGTCTGCTTATAATCCGCGGCTTCACAGGAACATATTCCACGGAGCCGCCATGTTTGAATCGCTGTCTGCATCTCTCTCCAGTGCAATCAATTCCCTGCGCGGTCGCGGCAAACTGACCGACGCGAACATGCGGGAGGGACTTGAGGGGGTGCGAACAGCCCTGCTCGAGGCCGACGTCGCGTATGACGTTGTGAACTCGTTTCTAGACCGCGTGGCGGCTGATGCCGTTGGCGCAAAGGTTCTGGAATCACTCGATCCGGCGCAGCAACTCGTCGGAATCGTACACCGCGAACTGATCGACCTCATGGGGCCGGTGGACCATTCGCTCCATCTTGAGCCAGGTAAGACAACGATCCTGATGCTCTGTGGACTGCAGGGCTCCGGCAAAACAACGTCCTGCGCCAAGCTCGCGAAGAAAATCAAAGAGCAGGGACGCAGCGTGATGCTCGTTGCAGCCGACTTACAGCGGCCTGCTGCTATCGAGCAACTCGTTGTGTTGGGATCGCAGATTGGCGTGCCGGTACACGCGCCCGAACTGGCTGGGGAAGCTGGCCTCGGCGATCCGGTGGCCGTCTGCAATGCGGGTGTGGCTCGCGCGAAAAAGGAGGGCATCTCCGTTGTCATCCTCGATACAGCTGGGCGACTCTCGATCGATGCGGCGCTGATGCAGGAACTGTCCAGAATCGACCGCACTGTGGGGCCGGATCAGGTTTATTTGGTCGTGGATGCGATGACTGGGCAGGACGCTGTAAAGAGTGCCCAAGCCTTCAACGAAGCGTTGGAGCTCAACGGTGTGATCATGACGAAACTGGACGGCGATGCCCGCGGCGGCGCAGCCCTTTCGGTGAAGAGCGTGACGGGCGTACCGATTAAGTTTGTCGGCACAGGCGAACAGATCGAGGCTCTGGAAGACTTCCATCCCGAACGCATGGCGGGTCGTATTCTCGGAATGGGCGACGTTCTGACGCTCGTCGAGGAGGCACAGCGGAAATTTGATCGGGGTGAGATGGAGGAGCAGGAAGAGCGGCTGCGCGCCGGGGAATTCACGCTCGACGACTTTAAAAAAATGCTGCTTCAGACGCGACGGCTTGGTCCGCTGGGAAAGGTGCTCGGCATGATCCCCGGAATGGGCGGAATGCAGGAGATGCTGGCAGGCGCTGATCTTGAGAAAGACATGGGGCGACTCTTTGGTGTGATCGATTCGATGACCCCCAGCGAGCGACGCAGCCCATCGCGCGTGATCGACCAGCAGCGACGCCGACGCATTGCTGCCGGGGCAGGCGTTGAGCCGCACGAAGTGAGCGACCTCGTCAAACAGTTCGACGGTATGGCCTCGATGATGAAGAGCATGGCGGGCCTCGGCATGCGGGATCGAGTGAAGCAGATGCAACAACTCCAAGGAGCTTTGACCAACCCCGCCGGTCGCTTAGCCCGTCCTAAGGGTGATACCGGCAAGCGACTCACCGCCGACGAACGCCGCAAGCTCAAGAAGCAGCGAGACAAGGAACTTCGCAAGCGGAAACGCGGGCCCAACGAGTAGACAAAGACTGCCTCAGACGGGCTAGAAAAACGACCGGGTGTGTAAGAATAGTGCTGAAAATGAGCCATCCGGCAGGTGGGCTTGGGTTCCGCGGTGAGTCGGGTACGCTGAGTGGCTCAAAAGATACCTTCTCAGGAGATTCCGACTGTGTCTGTGACGATTCGAATGAAGCGTATGGGGCGGAAAAACCGCGCCTTTTACAGAATTTGTGCCAGCGATAAGCGCAGCCCTCGCGATGGCCGCGTCATCGAGGAACTCGGCACGTACGATCCGTTTGTCCCAGAGACAGATGCCCGCTGCGTACTCAATGGACCTCGGGTGCAGTATTGGCTGTCCGTCGGTGCCCAGCCCAGTAATGCAGTTCGCGTGCTCATCAAGAAATATGGACCAGGCGGCACACACGAAAAGGCAATGGAATTAGCTCGTGCGAAGCTCTCGCTGCCGCGAGTGATGCCCGATCCAGGCCCACCGGCTTATGTGCCCGAAGTGAAGGTCGAACCTTCTGCCGAGTCGGCGCCAGAACCGCAAGCCGAACCTGCAGCAGCCGAAGTGGTCGCTGTTGAGGCGGTTGCGGAGGTATCAGCGGCTGTTGCAGAGGCTCCGGCGGCCGAGGAGTCGGCGGGCTCCTGATTTTCGGTTGGTCTTTCTTGGACTCTGTTTCTGCAAAGCTATTTCTTGATCGCTGGTGAAGCTGACGCGATGAAAACCATCCTCGGCTTTTCCTGCCAGTCATGTTTCATTCCTTTATGCGCATCGACATTCTGACCCTTTTCCCCGATATGTTCGCAAGCTTCCTCCAGGGAAGCTTGCTCGGTGCGGCGCGCACCAGTGGCCTGCTGGATATCTGCGTAACGAACATCCGTGATTTCGCCGAGGGCACACATCGGCAGGTGGACGACCGTCCGTTTGGTGGTGGGCCAGGCATGCTCTTGATGCCTGGGCCTGTGGTCGCCTGCGTTGAAGACGTTCAGGATCGCATGGCCGTTCCTGGCCATCTGGTGATGCTCACCCCCGGTGGACGGCGGCTCGACCAGCAACTCGTTGAAGAATTGGCCCGGAAAGAACGGCTCGTGCTGCTGTGCGGCCGCTATGAAGGGTTCGATCAGCGCGTTCACGACACACTCAATCCCGACGAGATTTCTATTGGCGACTATGTGCTCTCTGGCGGCGAGGTGGCGGCGATGGTGATCATCGATGCCGTTGCCCGGCTGGTGCCCGGCGTGCTCGGCGACGAGGAGAGCGCCCGACAGGATTCCTTCTCCGGCGACGATCGCCTCGTAGAAGGCCCCCAATACACACGACCGCGTGAGTTTCGCGGCCGGAATGTACCCGAGGTGTTACTTTCGGGAGACCATGGCAGGATTGCGACGTGGCGGCACGAACAGGCCGTTGCTGCGACCCAGCACCGAATCGATACCCACCAGCCTTCAAGGAGCCTTTCATGAGCCAGCAAATCCTTTCCCACGTTGAAGCCTCGAGTCTGAAGACTGAGGTTCCACAATTTGCCATTGGCGACACTGTCGATGTGCACACGCGGATTCTGGAAGGCGAAAAGGAACGGCTGCAGATCTTTAGCGGCGTCGTCATTGCCCGCAGCGGATCCGGTAGTCGTGAAATGTTCACCGTTCGCCGCATCGTGGGTGGCGAAGGAGTGGAGCGAAAGTTTCCTCTCCACTCTCCAAAAATTGCCAAGGTCGATGTGAAGCGTTCGGGCGTGACTCGCCGTGCAAAGCTCTACTACCTGCGGGATCGCATCGGGAAGTCGGTGCGTCTGCGAGAGAAGCGGGAAGAGACGCCTGCTCAGGCCGCCGTCGCAGCCAAGAAGGCCGCCAGCAAAGTCGGCAAGAAGCCTGCGGTCTCCAAGAAATAATCGCAGCGACCGGCTGGACGATACGGATGATGGCTTGCGGTGGATGCCCCGCGGCACACAAAAAATAGAAGCGGTGTCTTGATGTCGCAAGAGTCACGAGACGCGCTGGGGCGTCGCGGAGAAGAAGCTGCGGCGAAGTATCTCCGCAACCTCGGCTACCGTATCCTCGCCCAGCGAGAACGAGTGCTACGCGGCGACATCGATATCGTCGCGCTCGACGATCGGACGGTTGTGTTTGTGGAAGTTCGCACGCGAAGCAACACCGCTCACGGCCATCCAGCCGAGACGGTGGGCTACCACAAACAAAACCGCGTTGCGCAGCTCGCCACCGCCTATATTCACCGGCATCGCCTCCAAGACTGCCGCGTGCGGATCGATGTAGTAACTGTCATCTTCGCCGACGACCAGCCGCTCGTGGAACACTTTCAAAATGCCTTCGACAGCCCACTGTAAGACCATTGGGTGTGCCATGCTGCTGCTCGCGAAGCCCGACGGGTAACGTCAAATGCCTCGCCACACGCGAGCCATCCCGAGTTTTGCTTCGGTTGACGCTATGGGGCTATCACATCCGCCAGCTCGTTCGGCACGGTGAAAATGTGCATCATGCCGTCTGGCAGTCGGCGGGCTAGGCGGTCGAGGCGCGACCGGATTTTCTCGCGGGGCGGCTTTCCGTCCACTTGCCTGATCACAACGCCAGCCACTTGTCGTGGATTGCGTTTGGCAATCGCTGCGTACAACTCTGGATCGCGTTCACCAGAATCGCCAACGAGTAGAAATGTTCGGCCTGGAAAGTCGGCCATGATCTGCTCAATCGTCCTTCGCTTGGATCGCTTCCGCGACGGCAGCCGACCCAACGGAGTTGAATCCTTGAGCCGAAAGAGCTTCAAGTGCAAAGAGCCGGCGGGCAATCCCGCGTCGCATAGGAAGCTGTGAAGACAGTTGGCCAGTTGCCACGGACTCGCCGAAACGTAGTGGAAAGCTGTGCCCATTTCCTGCCAGCGACGGTAGAGTTCCGTCATGCCTGGCACTGCGTAAAACTCTCGCACAAGCGTGTTGGCCAAGAGTTCCTTGCGATTGGCGACATTCGTCACCTTGACGGTGTCATCGATGTCGGAGATCACTGACAATCCCCGTTCGCCAATCACCTGAATGCGGCCGCCATCCACAGGCGTGCTGGTATCGCTTATTTCTGAAAGCCCAGCTTCGGTGGTATCGATCCCCTGCTCATCGAGCAATGCGGCATATGAGATCCAGCGACAGTCGGGCCCGCATGTGTGCGACATGGAATCGATTGCGTCGTCGTCAAGGTCGACGGTCATCTGAAAGTGGCCGACTCGATCTGTGTGCCCCGCATTGCGGAGCTGGCCGCCGATCGAAATCTGCACGGGTTGGCCGGCCACACGCTGAAAGAGGAAGGCTTCAGCTCGCCGCTTAAAAACATCCGATGCCAGTTGTGACTCGCTAAGGTCGAGAAGTCGCTTCAACACAGCCATCGCCATCGTGCGTCGGCGGCTCTTCAGCGGCAGGGGTCTGGAAACCATTCCTGCAACGGTGGCCCGCCAGCGTTGCTCGCCTGGAATTCGCCTCGCGTATGTGGGAAAGAACACAATCATTCGGTTGGGCGGTACTGAGTCGGAAAGTTCGAAAAGGGGCGGTGTCTGGGAGCGAATACCCGTCAACTTGGCCGCGGGGGCGCGGTGCTTGCAAGTGGGAGGCTTTTCATTTTACAACTTGTCCTCGTTCAGATCGATTTTCACTTGGAGAAGAGCATGGGTGTTAAGAAGACGGGCAAGGGCCGACGCAAACTAGGCCAAAAGAAACGCCGCATGCGAGCCCGTATCCGCCATCGTAAGGGTTGATCTCACGATCTTTCCAGAGTGCTTGCCGTTGGCTTTTTAACGGCTATCCATCGATCTCAGCCAGCGTTGCTGGCCTGCCGTCGGCACGACCCGCACAGTTTTCCATGATGCCTGCCCCCAATTGCTTTTGGGTGGCCATTTTTTCTTGCCTCGCATTCTAAGTGGGGTAGGGTTGCTTGTCTTCGCGGTTTTTCCGCGAGCACGGACAAGCCAGACGGTATGTCCGTCCAGGCAAATCGAGGGAGGCTGTGCGATGCGGAAAACGGAATGGAGCAGGCGTCTGGTGTTAACCACTGCAGTGATGGCGGCTGCAGGGCTGACCGGCTGCAAGTCGATCAACGAAAAATACATCAAGCTTGAGGTGTGGAAGTACGAACGGTGCTTCGGACACCTGCCGCCGGGATTCGTTCCTCCCGGCGCCATAGCACCGGCAATGGCTGCTCCGGCCGCGCAGCCGTGCGGTCAGGGAGCAGCACCGTGCCAGTCAGCACCCTGCCAGAATGCATCGTTTGCGCCGGGAGATCGCGGGATGGGCGACAACTGCAACAACTGCCAGGGTGGAACGATCGAGGGAGGCATGCCTGCGAGGTCCGGTCCATCCGGCACGTTTGTGCCAGGTTTGCCAGCCGGTCCAGGCGGCTCGCCGGGCCCGATGCCCAGTGCCAACTTGCCCACACCGGCCGGCATGACGACCGGCAAGCCCGTTATCATCTCTGATGAAGTCGTTTTGCCGTAAGCGACGGTATAATCGCCGTCCATGATCCCTCGCTCCTACCGCACCGTTGCCAGCCTTGTTGTGGCAGGGCTGTTGGTTGGCGGAGGGTGCCGCGAAGCATCACAGTGGCTGGGGCACTTCGCATCGAGGTCTCGGCCAGCGGCAACGCCTCCCGCAGAGGCCGACGCTGGCGAGCACGACGGCAACGCCCCGACAGCCCTCGCACGCTCTGTGCTGCTCACGCCGCAGGCTCGCCGCAATATCGGGCTGGATATCAAGGCCGTCATTACGGCCACTGCTTGGAAGGTGATCGAACTGCCTGGCGTTGTGGTCGATCGGCCCGGCGTGAGCGATCGCGGTGTGACCGCGCCCATTGCTGGCACCATTGTGAAAGTGCAGGCCTTTCCAGGCACCACCGTCGCACCGGAAGCGGCACTCTTTACGATCCGCTTGGTGAGCGACTCAGTGCACAAATCGCAGCTGGAACTCTTCAAAGCCACCAAAGAAATCGAGATCGCACAGCGGCAGCGGCGGCGGCTCGACGAACTGGCTCTGTCGGGCGCGGTGCCGCAGGCCCGCCTCTACGAAATCGAAAATCAGCTGGATCGCATGCAAGCCACCGTGGAAGCGTACCGGCAGGATCTCGTGGCCCGCGGACTCTCCACAGCCAGCATCGATGCGGCAGCAGCCGGAGAGTTTGTTACCGAGATCGTGGTTCGGGCACCGGCCGATCCAGCTCCGACCGCCGAAACAGCCCATGCGGTCGCTACCGCCGAGACCACGAAAGTGCCGTTTGCATTTGAGGTGCACTCCCTCGATGTTGAGCTGGGGCAACACGTTGAGGCTGGCGCTGTGCTCATGCATCTGGCAGACCATCGCACGCTCCTGGTTGAAGGCCGCGGATTCAAAGACGATATGCCGATGGTGCAGGAGGCCGCACGCCAGGGCCTCGGCATTGAGATCGACGCCGATGAACCCGATGCGTCCGCGTGGCCGGCCTTTCACGGCACGCTGCCGATCGATCACATTTCCAACACGGTCGATCCGTCTACTCGCACGTTTGCCTTTTTTCTTGCACTCACCAACCAGTGGCACACCTACCAGCAGCAGGACGAAACGAGGGTGCTCTGGCGATTTCGGCCCGGCAGCCGATTGCGGCTGCGAGTGGCATCGGATCGCATGGACGATGTATTTGTTGTGGCCCGCGATGCGGTGGTTCGCGAGGGGCCTCGAGCGTTTGTATTTCGACAGAGCCGCGACTTTGTATTGCGCTCCGCTGATGCTCTCTTCGAGCGAACGGAAGTACACATCGTGCATGAAGACCGGCTCACCAGCGTGCTGGCCAACGACGGCTCGCTTCGCAGCGGCTCCCGCATCGCGCAGTCGGGGGCGGCGGCAATCGATCGTATTTGGAAATCGCAGCGGGGTGAATCGCAGCCATCCGGCATGCACGTTCATGCCGACGGCAGTCTGCATGAACGGCATGAACCGCATACACCGCATACACCGCATGGGCAGGAAGCGAGCGATCGAAACACGCACACTCCCGATACACGCCAGCCGCAGAAGGTGAGCGACCGTCCATGATCGACGGTGTGATTCGCTTTTCGCTCCGGCACAGGCCGCTGATCGTCATCGGGGCTCTGGTGCTTTTGTTCTACGGATCGTATGTGGCTGCCACGCTGCCGATCGACCTCTTTCCCGATCTGGATCGGCCGCGGGTGGTGGTGCTGACTGAATGCGTGGGACTGGCCACGGAAGAGGCCGAAACGCTCGTGACCCAGCCGATTGAGATTGCGTTGCTGGGTGCTGGGGGCGTGCTTGACGTGCGCAGCCAAACCACGGCTGGTCTCTCAGTCATCTACGTCGAGTTTGATTGGTCGACCAATATTCTGGCCGCGCGACAGACGGTGCAAGAACGCCTCGCCACGCTGGCCGGCACACTGCCCCAAGGCATTGGCCCACAAATGACTCCTACTTCATCGATCATGGGACAAATCGTAATCGCCGGCATGTGCCGCCATGCCGGCGCACAGCCATCGGGCAGCGACTCATCACAGGAGCCATCCGCCGAGGCAATAGCCGCGCAGCAACGTGCCGAACAGATTGATCTGCGAACGCTCGCCGACTGGGTGGTACGGCCGCGTCTCAAAAAGATCCCGGGCGTGGCTGAGGTGTTTGTGCAGGGTGGAGAACGCAAGCAATATCAGATTCTCGTCGACCCAGTGGCCCTCTTGGAATACGGCGTGTCGCTTGAGGATGTGGAGCGGGCACTCACCGAGAGCAACATCAACACCAGCGGCGGCTTTGCGATCCAAGGGGAGAGCGAACGGCCCATCCGAATTCTTGGTCGCTTGGGCCCCGATGCGACAGCGGTGCTGGAAGATCTTCGAAAGGTGCCCGTGAAGGCCAGCGATGTGCGGCCGGTGCTCTTGGAGCAGGTGGCGACGGTGGCCGTCGGGCCTCAGGCGAAGCGTGGAGACGGCGCGATCAACGGCGTACCGGGGGTTGTGTTTACGATCGCCAAACAACCGCATGCCGACACGCGGGCGCTCACCTCGCAGATCGAGAAGGCCCTGCGGGAGGTGCAGGCATCGCTTCCAGAGGGCATCGTCATCGATGCTGGGCTGTTTCAACTGCGAAGATTTATCGATCGTGGCATCCACAACGTCAGTGAATCGCTGGCGATTGGCGCAGCATTGGTCGTGATTGTGCTCTTTCTCTTTCTCCTCAACCTACGAACGACATTCATCACACTGCTGGCGATTCCACTTTCGCTGGCGATCACGGCCTTGGTGTTTCGACTGTTTGGAGTCGTGTCGGGACATAGCCTGTCGATCAATGTCATGACACTCGGTGGCATTGCCGTAGCGATGGGCGAACTCGTCGACGACGCCATCGTGGACGTCGAAAATATTTTCCGCCGGCTCGTGCAGAATACTCATGCACACAGGCATCGCCCTGCGTTGGACGTAGTCTTTGAAGCCAGCCGCGAAATCCGTAGCGCGATCGTCTTCGGCACCGCTGTCGTGGTCATCGTTTTTCTACCGCTGTTTGCCCTTTCCGGTGTTGAAGGCCGGTTGTTTGCACCGCTGGGCATCGCGTACATCGTGTCGATCTTGGCCTCACTCGTGGTGTCAATCACACTCACGCCGGTGCTCGCGTCATACCTCCTACCCGAGTCGCAAGCCACGCACCGCTCGGGGGATGGCCCGCTTCTGCGGCTCTTGAAATGGCTGGCCACGCCGCTGATCCGCTTGAGCATGGCAATGCCGGGTCTGATACTGCTTGCCAGTTGGGCTCTGGTGGCCTGGGCGGGCTTTGAACTCTCGCGGCTGGGCCGGGATTTCCTGCCACAGTTCGACGAGGGGAGCATTCAAATCAACGTCTCATTGCCGCCGGGCTCTTCGCTCGAAGCGTCCAGCAGCATCGCGCACGCCATCGATGCAACGCTGCGCCAGATGCAGGCTTCCCCACAAGATGCCGATGGCGAGATCCTCTCGTTTGTGCGTCGCACCGGGCGGGCTGAACTGGACGAACATGCGATGCCCGTCAGTTCCAGCGAATATATCTTGGCCATGAATCCAAACGTTTCTCGCAGACGCGATGCGATCATCGCCGACGTGCTCGCCCGTGTGCGGCAGGAGGTGCCCGGCGTGGATATCGAAGTCGAGCAGCCGCTGGCGCACATGATCAGCCATATGATCAGCGGCGTGTATGCCCAGATCGCAATCAAAGTACATGGCGATGATCTGGACCAACTGCTTTCAATCGCCCAACAGTTGAAGAAATCACTGCAAGGCGTATCGGGGCTGACGCCACCGGTGATCGAGGCGATCCGGCAAGCTGATGAACTGCACATACGATTGAAGCCCAACGAACTGGCGCGCTACGGCCTCACGCGGCAGGGGGTGGCAGAGCTCTTACAGACGGCGCTCCAGGGAAGGGTTGTATCGCAGGTGTTGGAGGGGCAGCGGCGATTCGACTTGCTCGTGCGACTGGAAGACCGATCTCGCAACGACTTTGCAAACCTTGGCCGGCTGCGGATCGATCTGCCTGATCACAGGGGCCAAGTAGAACTCGGCACACTCGCGGAGATCGGCGATGGTCTGGGCCCGAGTGCGATCAACCGCGAAAACGCCAGACGACGCATTGTGATCCGCTGCAATACGCAGGGCCGCGATCTGGCCGGTGCGGTTGAAGCGATCCGCAGCACCGTCGATCACCTGACGGCCGCGGGCGACCTCAAGCTCCCTGAGGGATTTTTTATCGAGTACGGCGGGCAGTTCGAAAGCCAGCAGCGGGCCACGACGGTCATTGCCGGACTGGCGGCTGTTTCCATAATCGGTATCTATTGCGTGCTGCTCATGCTTTTTCCTTCACACAGGATCGTGCTGCAAATCTTCAATGCACTGCCGACGGCGTTTGTGGGAGGCGTCGCTGCCTTGGTGATCACGCAGCAAACGCTGACAGTGGCCAGTCTCGTAGGGTTTATCTCACTAGGGGGCATCGCTGTGCGCAACGGCATTCTGCTGGTCACACACTATGTGCATCTCATGCAGGAAGAAGGCGAAGCCTTCTCAAGCGAGATGGTGCTGCGGGGCAGCCTCGAACGATTGGCGCCGGTGCTCATGACGGCGCTCACCGCTGGTATCGGCCTAGTGCCGTTGGTGATCGATGGGCACAAGCCTGGCAGGGAGATTCTCTACCCAGTGGCGACCGTTATCTTGGGAGGACTCATCACCTCGACGTTCTGCGAATTCCTCATCCATCCTGGGTTGTTCTGGCGATTCAGCGGCCGCGATGCCGGCCGGCTGGACGCTTGAGGCCCATCGCGGCTGGACGGCTTTGCGGCTTGAGCCTCAGCGAGGCTTGGTCGCCGTAGGCGTGGGAAGCGGATCGCCCACAGCCACCAGTTTCAACTTGAAGGACACGGTTCCAGAGTTGTCGGCAAGTTCGTTCCACTGATCAAAGCAGCGGAGAAAAAGCCGGCCGTGGCTGGTGGGGGTGAACGTGCCCTGCTCGGAAAGCTCAAACGGTTCGGAAAGCTCAAACGGTTTGGAAATGTCAAACCGCTGCCCCGGCTCGGATGCCCGCATGATGATCCCGATGAGTCGGCCTGGTGCGTTTTTCTTTCCCTTGTCGCCGCCGTCAGCCGCCACCGGCTTGGCATCCTTGGCCGTCTGCCACGTGCCGCTGGCGGTGTATGCGTAGGGAGTGCCTGCGGTGAGCGTGGCACCCGAGGGTTGCCAGCCTGCGGCGGCCTTCACCTTGGAAGCAATCGGTGTGCCGCCGGGTGGAGGCGTCGCAAACTTCCGCGTCCACTCCCACGCACAGAGATCGACCCGGTAGCCAAGATCGATGTGGTTCAGAAAAAAGTCGTACTCAAATGAAATCTGATCGGCCACCGCACCGTACGTCTCTTCAAACGACACCGCTTGCTCCAAGAGCAGGCCCACGCCGAGCGGGCGAAACTGCGCCTTGTAGTTGGGGTTGTTTGCGAGCAAGTGGCAAAGAGCCCAACGCCATGCGTAGTTTTCCCACGTATCGCCCGCTTGGCGATTGGTGTCCAGAATCTCTCGCATTGTCCGCTTGGGCTGCGCTTTTTGAATGTGATCTAAAACGCCCGGGTGGCAGCTGACTTCCAAGTTGCCCTCCCGCCAATACTGACCCATCTCGGCCATGCCCTCGGCGTACCAGAGTGGCCCGACACTCCCGAACGTCTGCTGGCAGTAGGCGTGAACGGCCTCGTGCTGCGGCACGCCAATATCGGCTACAGAATAGACCGTCGCCTTGGCGACAAACGCGTTGGCTGAGCGGAGCGACTCTGAAATCGTCACTCCAGCCCCTTCGCGAATCTTGGCGACGCCGGCGGCGGGCATGGCCCCATCGGGCCAGTTGGCCAGATCCCCCACGATGTAACATTCAATGATCCCCGAGGGCTTGCGGCCCCAATAGCCAGAGATGAGCTTGAGCATCGTTTCCAATCGCTCAAGGAGAGCCTTGGCTTCGGCGGGCGGCACGTCGGTGTGGACCAAAAAATTCTGGGAACGAAAGTCGGCGGGCTTCCTGGCGGCAGCCACCGGCTCTGCGGCGAAAACCGGCCACGGCAATGCCAGAGCGACGAGCAGCAAGGCTGACAGGCACACGACAAATCGTCTGCCGGTTTTTCGGGTGCGCATAGCCGTCGTTGCCTCGTTGTCGCCTGTGCTGGATGGTAGTCTAGTCGTCATACGTTTGAGGTATAAGTACGCTGTATGATTTTTGACTCAACCCACTACCGCATCCGCCGCATGGGCTCTCCAGATTTTGCCGCGATCGGCGAAATCTGCAGGCAGGTTTACCCGCACGATGCACCCTACACAAACGCAGAACTGGCGGCACACAACGCCCTGTATCCTGAAGGGCAGTTTGTTGCCGAGTATCTACCAACCGCCAGCGTTGCGGGGGTTCACTTCACATTGCGACTGCGACTATCCGACTTTCATATCGATGATTCGTGGGATGTGCTGACCGCTCATGGCAGCTTTACCGACCACGATCCTATACACGGCCACACGCTCTATGGGGCCGACGTGTTTGTCAGCCCTGAGCACCAACACCACGGCCTTGCCCACGCGTTGACCGACGCCACTCGCCATCTGGTCGTCGAACAGCATCTGTGGCGCATGGTGGGCGGAAGCCGCCTGCCAGGCTATGGAAAGGTGGCCGCGACGGTGTCGCCCGAGCAGTATCTCTCAGAGATTCTGGCAGGCACTCGCACCGATCCCGTTTTGTCGGCCCATCTCAAAGACGGTTGGTCGATCGTCAAGCCAATCCATGGATACCTGCCGCACGATTCCGAAAGCAACGGTTGGGCTGCCGTGATCCAGTGGGTGAATCCCGCCTGCCCACCCCCGCCGGAGTTCAGGCTGCGATGAGTCGCTCATTTTTTGTTCCTTCTTCCATCCTCTCCTCCATCCCGAGCCTGCCATGCACTTCTGGCTGATCAAGAGCGAATCGTCTGTGTTTTCGATTCACGACCTCGCCAAGGCGAAGCACAAGACAACCCACTGGGAGGGGGTGCGCAATTATCAGGCCAGAAATTTCCTGCGGGCCATGCAGCGAGGCGATCAGGCATTTTTCTACCACTCGAATGCCGAGCCATCGGCCGTGGCCGGGATCGTAGAGATTGTGCGAGAGGCGTATCCTGACCCCACTGCGTGGAACACAAAGAGCGACTACCACGATCCGAGGGCCTCGCCTGAGAATCCTGTCTGGTCGATGGTAGACGTCAAGCTCATGGAAATTTTTCCTCACGAGATCCCACTGAATGAACTCCGCAGCGTCAAGGCACTAGCGGGCATGGAGCTTTTGCGGCGAGGCAGCCGGCTTTCTGTACAGCCGGTGACGGCCGCAGCGTTTCGTACGGTTCAAACAATAGCCCATCGGGCATACTAGCGGTATGCCTTGTCGCATCGATACACCCGACGCATCGCTTTCCAAGAACCGCCCGGCGGGGCCGCTGCCGGAATCCTTGGCCTGGATCGAGCCTGAACTGGAAGCCATCCGTGCCTCCGGTCTCGAACGGCCCACACGCATGCGGTCTGGTAGACAGGGAGCCACCATCGATTTGGACGGCCACAGGCTCCTCAACTTCGGCTCCAACGACTATCTCGGCTACGCCGGCGACGTGCGGCTCTCAAAGGCCGCTTCGAAGGCCGCCTGCGCCCAAGGCTTTGGCGCGGGGGCCAGTCCACTGGTGAGCGGCCATTCGGAAGCCCACGACGCTCTGGAGAAGGCGATCTCACAATTCCTCGACGTCGAAGCATCTCTGATTTTCACGAGCGGCTTTGCAGCCAACACGGCCACCATCGCCGCATTGGCTGGCCCGGAAGACTATATCGCCAGCGACGCACGCAACCACGCCAGCATCATCGATGGCTGCCGGTTGGCACAGGCCCGCGTGGGCATCTATCCGCACCGTGATCTCTCCTCGCTCGATAGCATGCTCGCAGCGGCAACCGGGGCAAGGCGAAAACTTATTGTCACCGACACACTCTTCTCGATGGATGGCACGATTGCACCGCTGGCGGACCTGAGCGACGTAGCCCAGCGGCACGGGGCGATTCTGATGGTGGACGAAGCTCATGCCACGGGCGTGTTTGGCATACGAGGCAGCGGGCTTGTGGAGCAGGCCGGGTGTGCCAGCGGCGTGCATCTGCGGGTGGGCACGCTTTCAAAAGCGCTCGGTGCGTCCGGTGGCTTTGTGGCAGGCCATGCCTCGCTCATTCACTGGCTCCGTCACAAAGCCCGCGCGTGGATCTTTTCGACGGCTCATCCACCGGCTGTCGCCGCAGCGGCAACGCGGGCCATCAGTCTCGTGACAACAGAGCCCGACCGCCGGCATCAACTCCTAGAAAACGCCAGCGAGTGGCGCAGCCGACTCAGGCGAGCCAACGTGGATATCGGCACCGCCGAAGCACAGATCGTGCCGATCATGACCGGCACGCCTGAATCGGCTGTAGCGATGGCTGCCCACTTGGCGAGCGAGGGGTTCTTCGTACCAGCCATCCGACCCCCCAGCGTACCTCACGGGAAGAGCCTCGTACGGGCGAGCCTCTCGTGGCTCCACACACCACACGATCTGGCCCGTCTGGCAGAAGCAATCGGAAAATACTCGCATTGAAAACCGATGAACCACAATCAAGATATGTCCATACCCACCGATGATGTTCTGGGAACATGGTGCGTGATCGGTGCCGGTCCATCGGGCCTCACCGCGCTGAAAAACCTGCTCTCCCTCGGTATCCGAACCGAGTGCCTCGAACGCGAGGATGATATCGGCGGCAACTGGTACTTCGGCTCAGCGGCGTCGAGCGTTTTTGAGTCGACTAGGCTCATTAGCTCCAAGTCGCTCACCCAATACACCGATTTCCCGATGCCTCGCCAGTGGCCTCACTACCCCGATCGGCAGCAGTGCCTCAACTATCTCCGCAGCTATGCACACCACTTCGGCTTGCTACCGCATATCCGTACGCAAGCCGCCGTTGAACGCATCGAACCGCATGCTTCGGGCGGCGGTTGGATCGTCCACGCAACCGGTCGCAAGCCAAAGCAATACGCTGGCATGGTGATCGCGTCGGGCCACAACCGGGAGCCGCAGTGGCCATCGATTCCCGGCACGTTCTCTGGCACGCTTCTCCACGCCTGCCACTACAAGTCGCCTATGCAGAGTGGAGCCGTCGCGGGAAAGCGCGTGCTTGTGGTGGGTGGCGGTAACTCCGGGTGCGATATTGCCGTCGAGTGTTCGAGACACGGGGCGATTACCGTGCACTCCACTCGGCGGGGCTACTATGTCGTACCTCGCGAGATTCTGGGGCGTCCGGCTGATGTGCGAAGCGAGCGACTCTTACGCATGGGGGTGCCGCTCTGGCTGCGACGGCTTGTGAGTTTACGAGCGATCGATCAAACAATCGGCCTCCCGTGGCGGCATGGACTGCGACGGCCCGACCATCGACTCTGGGAATCGCATCCCATCATTAACGAAGATATGTATGTACAGATCGACTCCGGCGCACTCCAGCCGATCGGCGACGTCGCACGCTTCGACGGCCAACGGGTTATCTTTGAAGATGGCAGCAGCCAGCCCTTCGACACCGTTATTTGCGCCACTGGCTATGCAATCTCAATGCCGTTCATCGATTCCGAGCATCTCTGCTCGCACGATGGCTGCCCAGGGCTCTTTCTCAACCTCCTTCATCCCTCCCGCGACGACATCGCCGTGTGCGGCTTGATTCAGCCCGACAGCGGCCAGTGGGGACTGACCGATTTGCAGGGGCAGGTGGTGGCCAGAATGGCGAAGGCCAGCCGTTGTTCTCCGCAAGCGTCGGCCTGGCTCTATCGGAAACGCATGCGTCCAACGGCACAACCCGCCATGCGATACGTCGAGAGCCCGCGCCACCGGTTGGAAGTTGAACACTTTTCTTATCGCGCGCAGCTCAAGCGTTTGGTCAGCGGCATGGATCGGCGGCTGCGCAACACTTGATTCCCGTGACGGAATTGCAGTCAACTACTTGGGGGGCACGGGCGGTGGGCTGCCGAACAGGCCTTCGAGACCGCGGCTGAGACCGTCGGTGATCACGGCCTCGGCCGTGTTTTCCACAATGCGTCCGATGATCGTGTCGATGGCGCGGGCATCAAATTGCGGCCGCTCGACAGTGCCTCGCAGTGGAATCGCAAGCGGCGTGCGAAGCAGTTGTGCCACAACAGGAAGGGTGCCGGCGAGGTCACCCCGCAACGCCACCTCCACAACCATCGAAAGCGAACCATCCTCACCGACGCTCCCTCCAGATCGCACCACAAGCTGCCCCATTTCCATCACAAGTCCTTCGTGCCACAGCCTACGCTCGACCATCTTCACTCGTACCGGATCTGGCCGCACTCGTAAGAGAACTACTTTGTCGCCAAATGCAAAACGTGGATCGATGATTGATTGCAGTTTGACGATTAAATTCACCAGCGGCTGGGTTTGGGAGCCGGGTGTGACCTCAAGATTTTCAAAGATGAGCTGCCCCGACATTTCTCCACCAAATGGATCGCCCAGCGGCACTCTCGCACCAGCCAAATCCACACTCACAACGCCTTGTGTGTGGGCCGCATGGCCCAAGAGCGGCGTCGACCATGCAATCCATTGATCGCACAAGCGGCTCGAGAGCGCGACGCGATCGATGATGCGACCCGGTGGTACGATCAGCTCACCCGGCGGGGGCAACAACCGCACCCACGGCGCCCCGCGGAGACGGCCTCCAGACGCTGCGATCTCAAACGGCCCCAGCGCCAATTGCCCTTCGAAAAGCCGCACGGCCATCTCGCCTGAGTCAATTCGAAAGCCATCCATATCGGCAGCCGTCCAGGCAGTCGATGTGTCGATGGAAATACCCCGTAGCCATTCGGCAAGGTCTGCCTCTTGCGGCCGCTTGGGAGATAGAACAGGCAACGCGATGCGAGTATGCGTACCAGCATTGATGCCCTCGCTGCGGTCGCGCACGCTCGACAGCCAGTCGGTAGGCATCGCGAGGGAATGGTTTTCAGGAGGTTGAGGCTCTGCGCCGCTGGGCACTGGCTGACCGCCCATCGCAACGTGGGGCACACTTCTCAAGGGACCCCGCATCGCAAAAGGCCGCGGGCCGCCTCCGGCGACTTGCAGCCGGCCACCCGTCCAAGGCGTCAGCAACTGCGACATGAGTTGCCAGTCGTATGTCACCGTGCCGCCCAAGTCCACCAGACGCTTGGCGGAGAGTTCGCCAATGCTGCCGGTCGCCGCAACTGCCATCGTGGACGACTCCAGCGAGAGCTTGTTGATGATCATCCTGTCGGCAAATGTTGAGCCAACACTCGCGTCTGGCGAATGAGTGATGCCCCGGGTGACCTCCAACACAACTTTCGCGGTGGGTTCAGCCCACACCTGCCGCGGTTGCATGTCGCCGGAGTTGCCAGGAGCCTTTGCCGTCACCGCGCTCGACAATGTCAACTGACTCCCGGTGGCCTCGACGAGTACGTTCAAACCCGTTGGGGTATCGAGGATCTCTACAGTGCCCCACCCGCGACCACCCGCTGGCCAACGTGAAGCCGTCGGCATTGCCAACAACCATTTTTCGATCCGCCCGACGTCTGCCTGCCACTGTGTCTTGCCGCGCAGACGAGAGAGCCCGTCCCAGATCGTTTCATTTCCCATCGCCCCGCGAGGCGACGGCAGGATCACAAATCCACCCGTGCGGAGCGACAGGGTGGCGGTAAGGATTTCGGCCGATGAAATCTCAACCTGACCGGTTCCCGGGTTGAAGACGCCTGCGGCACTGGCCACTACACGAGGCTCACTGATCTGCCGACCGCTGAAAGAAGCGGCCAACTTTTCGATTTCACAGCCGGCCCGCGTGATTTGCCATGCGTTGTCTCGCGTTGCCAAGGCAGCCGAGGCTTGCACTTTGCCTGCGAGTTGAAGCGTGTTGATGCCCTGCCCACTGCCTTCGCGACTGCCAATCATGGCGCGGGTCATCGCGGCTGTGATCCCTGCAAACCTGGCATACCAACGCCCCAGATCCCCCGCCAACGACCAATCGGCTGACACGCCCTGTGACTGTGGCGCGGGCCGCATCCACGGCACAGCGGACTGGCCATTCGCCGCCCATCCGGCAGCACAGTCAATGAGAGTTCCACCTGTCAGCGTCATCTCAAGTTTGTCATCGCTGGAGGAAAGAACGCCGTGCGCAGTGTCGATCAGCATTGCCCCGCCGGCCATACTGCCTGTCCCCTCTGCTTCCAACGTGATTTCATCGTCCCGCCACTCAGGCTGCCCTGCGGCCACCAACTCAAACGCGGAAAGACTGGCTGAAATCTTGGCTGTCGCAGTACCATCGGCTGTGAGTCGTTGGATGTCGACCTGACCGCGGGCTGTGCCGGCGAGCGTCAATGCCTTGATGTCGAGCACCTCGGCTGCCTCCTGCACGAGTTTGCCGAGGTCTACAGTCCACTGAATATGAGAGTTTTCAGCCGTACCAGATCCCTCCACCTCGACAGCCGACGAGGCAATGCGTGCCTCTTCGATGCGGAGGCGATCGCCTTGCGCCGGCCCTCGGCGGCCACGCAGCCAGGCGGTGAATGGTTCATTCCAACGCAACTGCCGCTCTCCCTGAACGGCCGCCAAATCGCGTGATGTAGTTCGTACTTCCAGCACCCGCTCGCCGCCGTCGGCGTGGGACGCAGCAGCCACCTGGAGTTGCCCCGCCAGCACGCGCACATCTGGCCGCACCTTCAATCCGCCTGGAATCGCATGCGATGCGACTGCAAGGTCGATGTCGGCCGCCAAGGCAAAATCGTGGCCAATGATCGCCTCGGCCCATTCCCAAACACTGCCCTGCGGAATCCCTATGCGCCCCGAGGCTTCGGCTTTTAAGAGCGGAGAGGATACCTTCAGGTTGCGGATCGTGAGCATCCGGCCGTCGATCGTCACATCTAGGGGAATTTCACAGCGATCCAGCGTGAACAGTTCGGCCAGCGTATCGGAGCGGCACAGGGCCAACTGGGATCCTGCAATCATGCCGGTAATCTGCGTGCCAGGCTGCATCGTGCGCGTGCCCGCAGCGACGGCTTGTCCGGCCAGTGCGACCGGGAGCGTGATGTCCAATCGCACGTCTGCCAAACCATCGAGCAGGTGCGATGTGTCGAATCGGGTAGCCATCACGCTCGATACTCCCAGTGGCAAGCGGTTGGTCGTAATGGAGAGCGTACGAGCCGAGTCGTGATCTATTCCAGCAGGAGATGACACCGAGCAACCGCCGTCTCGCGATACTGTCGCCATTGCACCTGCCGCGATCGTCGTGCGATCCAGCCGCGTCGAAGAGGCTGCGACTGTCGCAGCAAGAGGCAGACCGCTTGGAACAGCCGCCAATGTGCGTGCTGCGGCTGGGGCATGCAGCACCCGTCCTGATACAGTCCAACCGGCGAGCGTTGCATCGCTCCGCACGGTTCCGGCGGCAATCAGGTCGGTAATGCGCCAGGCGTCCCGCCGCTCCAGATCGATCAGATCAACGGTCGTATCAACCACTTCTAATTCAAATGACACCGGCGAGGATGCCACGCGGTCACTCTTGGCTAGCCACGGCGCCAGAATATCTTCGATGCCGCTCCCACCTCGCCGCACTTCTACCATCGCCTCGCCGCCAACAAGCCGCACCGTGCCCAATTGCGTCGGATCAATCGCCAAAGCGACGAGCCCGCGGTCGATCAGCATGCGTTGCACCGTCATGACCACACGCCCCGAGCGATCGCAGAGCACGACATCTCTGTATTCGATCCCACCCAGCCACGTCCACGTGGCCGCGCGGCTGGCCACTCGGCCGTCGATCCCTCGAAATGCGGCCTCCAGCGGCCGGTCTCGCAGGTGCGTGAGCACCAAAACCGTGGGCGCAATCCACGCAACCCCACCGCACACGGCCAATGCCGCCAACGAGAAGACGGCCCACCGTCGCCGCGGCCGCCCTGCGCCTCTGAGTGATCGGGAATATCGCGTCACCATAAGCCGCGCAGTATAGAAGTCAGCCATCGTTTTTTTGAAGGCGAGAATTGATCCGGTGGAAGTCTGCCCATGTGTCGACATCACAAAATGAGTCGCCGTCTGGATCAACAGCGGCTATTTCTGCTTCGCACACAAAACACACAGCCGCCGGATCGGCAGCGTGGATCTGCTCCAAAAGGCCCCGGGGATCGCGGCGGCCACTGCCCAGATACGCCTCTATGGTTGCGAGCAACTCCAGTCGCAGGGCCGACACGAGCACCTGCCGATACCCGCCCACCACTGGCACCACCCAGAGCGGCGTGCCGCTGGCGCGGCAAGGCTTGGCGGAAGCCTGCCCGCCTGTGCGTACCGGATCTGCACAGCCCAAGGCCTCGCACAACAATCGCACCACTGCTGGCCGCAGCAACGGCACATCGCACGACGCAATCACAGCCGCCTCAGGAGGCGTTTGGCCTGCACGACGGCGAGCCTCCAGAACGCATCGCATCCCGTCGGCGACACCAGCCAGCGGCCCTGCGCCAGGCAGCGAATCTCGCACCACCATCACGCCGCTCGGCAAAGACGGCAACTCTTGGAACGGGGCTGCCACCACGATCACCTCGCCCACTTCCGCAGCCACAGCTAGGCACACCCGCTCCACAAACGTTTGTCCGGCCGACTGTCCGCCCGCCTGTCCATCCAGAGTGAGAGTCGCTTTGTCGCTCCAGGCGTTCATGCCTGTCATGCCTGTCATGCCCGCCGCTTGCATGCGTTGCGACGCTCCCCCCGCCAACACAATGCCAACCCTATTGTTTGCAGGCATTTTCAACCATGGCTCACGCTAGAAAGCGTGCGATGCGGGCGAGTCCTTCGGTGAGCTTGTCCTCTGCTGCTGCAAACGACATCCGCACATGCCCCTCAGCACCAAACGCACTGCCAGCCACCAGAGCAACGTGCTCTCGCTCCAGCAATGCCTCGCACCACTGGGCACTCGTGGTGGGGCCAAGGACTGTGCCCCCTCCAGCCGACGCACGAGCCAGAGCCTGTCGGATGTCAAAGAAAGCATAAAATGCGCCGCCGATCTGTGGCAGTCGCACGCCCGGAATGGCCGTGAGTTTTCGAACGACGAGATCTCGCCGCGATTGAAACGCCTTGCACATCTCGGCCACGCACTCTTGCGGACCGGTGAGCGCAGCCACGGCAGCATACTGGCTCACGCTGCATGGGTTACTCGTCTCCTGGCTCTGCAGATTGCCAATCGCCTTGGCCAAAGGCTCTGGGGAGATCGTCCAGCCGACCCGCCACCCGGTCATCGAGTAGGTTTTGCTCACGCCCGCCACCACCACCGTCCGTTCCTCAAGACCAGGCCGAAGCGTCGGAAATGAAACGGCCTGTCGCCCATCGAACACCAGTTGGTCGTAAATCTCGTCAGCTACGACAGCCAGATTGGCCTCGATCGCACTGTCGGCCAACGCCCGCAGTTCGTCGGCGGAATAGACCACGCCAGTGGGATTGCTAGGTGAGCAGAGCAGCAACATCCGTGTACGTGGCGTGAGAGCTGCCCGCAACGCCTCGGGGCGCAGCTTGAAATCGTCCTCGATCCTCGTTTCCAAGAACACAGGGATGGCGCCAGAAAGCTTGATGAGTTCCGCATAGCTGACCCAGTATGGGGCCGGCACAATCACCTCGTCTCCCTCGTCCAAGAGCGACACGCAGACGTTGTGCAACGCGTGCTTGGCTCCACACGAAACCACCACCTGCGCAGGTGTCACCGTCAGTCCCGTGCGGTGGGAATAGTCGGCTGCGACGGCCTTACGGAGTTCTGGAATGCCGGCGGCTGGCGTGTATTTTGTTTTTCCCGCACGGATCGCCACCTCGGCCGCCTGGCAGATATGCAGGGGGGTGGGGAAGTCGGGTTCGCCGACCGAGAGGTCAATAACGGGGATGCCCGAGGCGGCCAGTGCCGAGGCCTTGGCCGCCATTGCCAGCGTAGCGGATGGCTCCAGCGACGCCATGCGCCGCGCCAGATGCAAACTGGCTTGCAAACCGTGTGACGAGTCCATGCTCTGTTTCAAAATCTCCTGCTTTTGCTTGACGACTGAGGACATGACCAGAATGATACCAAGCCTCGCGACCATTCCCAGCGCCCTTTGCTCGCTGGCCACCCCAGGAATCTACACATGCCATCCCGACCGCCCGGCCGACCGCAAACCAAACAGCCCGCTGCCGGGCAACCCGCCACCAGGCAGCGCATTGGACTTTGGATCATCGGAGCCAAGGGTGGCGTGGCCACCACAGCAATGACAGGCTTGGCTGCGCTCTGCCGAGGTGCGATCCAGCCGATCGGCTTGGTGACCTCGCTTGACCCGTTCACTCAGCTTGATCTCGTGGACTTTGATGAGATCGTTGTGGGCGGCCACGATATTCGCGCTGGACGACTGGCCGAAGAGGCTCGCCGCATGTGGGTTGAAAGCCGGGCCATCTCGCCAGAACTCCTCGACAGCAGCGCTGATTATTTTGCCTCCGTGGAATCGAGGCTGCGCCCTGGCACGGTGGTAGCTGCCGGCGACAAAATCCACGAACTGGCCGATGCATCAATCGCTGCGCGCGTGGAAACACCCCGCGCAGCAGTGGCCAGAATCCGCACCGACATCGAGGCGTTTGCCACAGCCGAACGGTTGCGGCATGTTGTGGTCGTGAATCTGGCGTCAACGGAGCCACAGCCGGCGTTGCCGATTCCAATCGAATTCAAAACCGTTGAGCCACTGCTCGACGATCCGAAAAAATGCCCGCTTCCTGCCAGCAGTCTGTATGCCTTGGCGGCCTTTGAGGCTGGGGCCTCGTACATCAACTTCACCCCCTCCACCGGCGCCACCCCTCCGGCGATGCAACAGGTGGCGATCGACCGCCGGGTGCCCCACGCCGGTTGTGACGGCAAAACCGGTGAGACTCTTCTCAAGAGCGTGTTGGCCCCTATGTTCGCGGCCCGCAATCTGGATGTGATGAGTTGGGTGGGGCACAACATTTTTGGCAACATGGATGGCAAGGTGCTGGACGACCCCCGCAACAAAGAAACGAAAGTGCGAAGCAAAGACCACTTGCTGGCCAGCATCCTGGGCTACCCACCCCAGACTCACGTGTCGATCGAATACATCAAAAGCCTCGGCGACTGGAAGACAGCCTGGGACCACGTCCACTTTCGAGGATTTCTGGGCACGCCGATGACATTCCAATTCATCTGGCAGGGGTGTGATTCCATTCTGGCGGCACCGCTGGTGATTGATCTGGTGCGTTTGGTGGAACGCAGCCACCGGATGGGCGAATACGGTGCAGTCCCATGGTTGGCCTGCTTCTTTAAGAGCCCGCTGGCGGTTGCGGAGCAAGATTTTTCAAAGCAATTTGCGCTTTTGGAGACGTGGGCGGCCGAACGTGCTTCAACAAAACATACCGCTGGACCAAACGAGGCTGACCGGATCGTCTGAATGTGATCCAAGAAAATTCTAAAAATATTTTAAAACTTCTCTTGACAGTTTTCCTTCCAATCATCCACAACTCTATCTTCGTGACGGTTGAGTGCTCCTTAGGTACCCCGCACGAACGAGCGAGCGAATAAAAATTGGTTTGAAACGTCGATCGATCCCTACGATAGAGTGCCCGAGGGATTGATCGTGGGTTGCGTGTCCGGGCATTCGTGGCAAGGAGCCAGATCGATGGCAAAGAAGAAGAAGAAGGCAGCCAAGAAGGTTGCGAAGAAGAAGAAGGGCCACGGTTAGTCCTTCGCCCGACTGCATGGCTCTCTAAAAGTTGTTTCTTTGAGACACCTTTCTGAGTCCCCCAGTTGGGCACTGTCCAGCGTTCAGACGAGAAAGGCCGGCCCGGGCCCTTGGGCGCCCGGGCCGGCCTAATTTTGCGCCCAACTAATCGCGTGCGTTCAGAAGCGATAGCCTCGCAAATAGCTTTTTTTCATGCTTTTAAGCCACTCTTTCTGATTTTTTTGGATCGTATGAACACGCGATGGAGACTCTCTGGCTCATGCCTTCCACCGCCCCTCATGTGAGTCGCCCTCTCTCCCCAGCCCCTGTCAGACGAGGCGACTTTTTGCTGGTCACCTGCCAGGGTGGCGCAGAGACTGCCCTCTGCCAGCGGCAGCAGGACATTCTGCCGCTGCTGATCAAAGGGGCGTGGCGACGTGGCGTTGTGACATTTCGGTTGCCCAGCCTAGGAGCCGGTACGCCGCACTTTGATCCTCCAGACGATTTTACTCCCGATCTTATTTTTGCGCGGGCTGTTATCCATTCGTATGGGCAAGTGTCTGGGGCCAGCGACTCTGAGCGGATCCAGAAGTTGCTAGCTCTTACGGGGCCTGCCGGCTGGGACAACGTCCATGTCTGGCAGCGAGACCACCGCACAGAGGTATCGCCGGTTGCCATTCGCGCGGCCCTGATCACCGCTTTGGCCGTCCGCTTGCAGCCTGCCGATCCGGCCCTTCAACCCTGCGTTCAATCCTCACTTCACACAGGAATCGACCAGCCCATGGCTCGGCCCGGTGATCTCGTGCTGGATTGCATGATTGATTCTGCCGATCGCTGGTGGGTGGGCTGGCATCGTGCAGCTTCGCCCTCAAGCTGCTGGCCTGGTGGCATCCATCCCGTCAGCCTGCCGGCAGACAAGGTATCGCGGGCATGGCTGAAACTGGACGAGGCGTTGGCCACGTTTGATCTGACACTGCGGCCAGGCACCAGGGCAGTGGAGCTGGGGGCGGCGCCAGGCGGGGCATGCCAGCGACTTCTCGAAGCCGGCTTGAGCGTCGTGGGAATCGATCCGGCGCTCGTTGACACCCGTGTCGCCGCGCTCAAAAACTTTGAGCAGTGGCGGATGCGAGCCAGAGACGTCCGACTGAAAAACTTCCGTGGGTTTGATTGGGTTGTGGCCGACATGAATATCGACCCCACCAGCACGCTTGAATCCATCGGTCGCATTGTCACCGCCTCTGGCGTGCGGCCGGAAGGGATTATCGCCACGTTGAAGCTGCCTGAGTGGTCCCGGGCGGATTCCTTGGGGGCTTGGCTCAAACTCTTTGGGCAATGGGGCTACAGCCCTCGGGCAAGGCAGCTTTCGACCGGCGGGCGGGAAGTGTGCGTGGTGGCACTCAAGTCTGCGGGTCCGGCTGGGCGTCGCCGCGCCACACGGCCGCCGGGTCGGTAAGGCTGCCCGAGGCGAGATGCAGTCGGCCAGCCACCGTGTCGACCACAAGGGCGCCTGTCGTATCGATGCCACAGCAGCGGCCGCTTATTTTTTTTCCCGCTCCGCGAAACACAGTCACATCCTCACCCGTCAAAGAGCACAACGGCCGATAGCGAGCGATGAGCCGGCTGGCATCCGCCTGGATCTCGTTGAGCAGTTCAAAAAAACGAGGCAGAAATTCGACCAGCAGCGTTTCTCGTGGCAGCGTTCTGCCGACGGTATCGGGGAGTGTCGCAATTCTGTGGCGGATGGCCTCTGGGGCTCCTCTCGCAGTGCCGGTTGTGTTGACCCCAATTCCAAAAATCGCGCGGCCGTCGGGGGCCGTCTCCACCAAGATGCCGGCCAGTTTGCGGCCTCGCGATTCAACGTCGTTGGGCCAACGCACCCGCGGTGTTGTGAGAGGCTCGAGCGCCGCCAATGCTTCAGCCATCGCCACGCCGCAAGCCAATGACCATACAGGTTGCGGCTGCGCCTGCCCAAGCGAGCGGGCATCGATGACAACGCTCACCGCCAGGCTCCCAGGAGGCTGCCACCACCTCGCGCCTTGCCGTCCGCGCCCGAGCGTCTGCCGATCGGCCACGACCGCCGCCGGCAAAAGCACGTCGGGATCGATGGCCAGTGCTCTGGCCCAATCCATCGTGGAGACCACTTCTAATTGATGGTGAAACGCCGCCAGCCCAGTCCGTTCCAGCATGGCGCTGCCGCTGATCGGGTCGAATTCAGAATCGGCTAGTGTTGGCTGTGCGACCGACATAAATGCGTGGCTGGATTCGCGTGGCTGGATTCGCGTGGCTCACGAACCTGAGAAACCAGTGTCGCACGCCCGACTTGTTGTGCGAAAGGCATGCTGGTTGGACTGCCAGCAGAGGCACAGAACCTTCTCTGCGGGCCCATTTGGAAGACGGATACGATTGGGGAAAATGGGGTAGTAGTGGTAGTTCGCGCAAGATCGGTGCCTTGCGCTCGGCGCGACGGCAGGCCGCCGCCCTGCGACCTTGACCCTCGCTGGATCGGCGCGGTACGCACCTTTCTTCCAACAGATTTTTTGTGCGTTTTTGTGCCACATTTACGTACACAGATTTCCGATTTTTCCCTCCGACGGGGCCTCCCTTCTAGGAATCGCTGAAACGCGTGCGCTTTTTCTATTTCGTACTGACGTTGTGCTTTGCAGTTGCTGCGATTGCCTGCGCGCGTGCATCCCACGGGCAGACCGTTCAACTGCCCCCTCCGGCGGCGTCGTCTCTGGATCGGCTCGCGCAGGCAGGATCGTATGGAGTGCCGCTGTCGCCACCACCGCCAGTGTGGGATGCCTACGCGCCACAGGCCTCGCAAGTGTTTCCCACTGCGCCGGCACCAGCCACGATGGCGCCTTCGGCGCTCGGCGGCCAGCCAGGCTATCCGGGGTATTCCACGGCCCCGCCGTCGCTGGTGCCCACGCAAGGAACCGCCGGTGGAAACTCTCTTTTTCCACCAGGCTATCCCACGCAAAACTCCACGTTCCAACAAACGATGCGAGTCTACCAAGGTGCGCGAGGCAGTTGGGCCTATCTCTTCGGCAATGGTCAAGGCACCAGTGTGGGCGTCAATGAACTCGATACGACCGCCACGTTTGCGCTTCCATTTTTTCACAACTCACCGGCAAATCTCAAACACTCCCCGCTGCTAATCACGCCTGGCTTCGGTCTCCAACTGTGGGATGGGCCACAACAAACAGCCACATCCACAGCGGATCTTCCGCCAAGTACGTACGATGTGTTCGTCGACACGGCGTGGAATCCGCAGTTCACACCGCTCTTCGGTGCAGAGCTTGGCCTTCGACTGGGCATCTTCACCAACTGGGATGTGTTCGTCTCGCAGAGTTGGCGTCTGATGGGCCGGGCGGTCGGCACACTCCAGCTCACGCCGACGATGCAAGGCAAGGCAGGCATCGTCTATCTCGACCGCAATCAAGTGAAGCTCCTCCCGGTAGTCGGCATGACTTGGGTTCCCGATGCCAACTCTCGTTACGATATTCTCTTTCCAACTCCCAAAGCATCGAAACGCATCAGCAACACTGCCAAGCATTCCATCTGGGGCTACGTGGGGGGCGAGTACGGAGGCGGCGCTTGGACGTTTCGACGCAATACGCCCGGAAACCCCATCTCGGCATTCGACTACAATGACATCCGCGTGACGCTCGGAGCTGAATGGGTGCCACAGGCCCCCACGGGCCTAGCAGGCAACGTCGAGGTGGGCTATGTGTTCTACCGTCAGCTCTTCTACGTGGACGGTCCAGGGCCGCAAATCCAGGATCTCAATAGCACTCTCATGTTGCGTGCCGGCTTGGCCTACTAGCGGAAACCATCATGCTTCGCTTTGCTGCCATCTACTGTGCATTGTTACTCTGGGTCCCCCTTGAGCTGGACGCGCGAGGCGATGACTCCAGTGCTCTGACTGAAACGGCTGATCTAGCGAACGATCCTTCCAATAAAATTTCGCCGCTACCGCCGATCGAACAGGGCTTTTTCGATCGCATTCGATTTGCGGCGCTGGGCGATCCACAAGATCTCTCCGAGCCACTCTTGCTCGATGACGTCGCGCCGCCGGGCCAGCCGCGCCAGGAATTTGAACCCCCAGCCGGCCGCAAACGGCCGCCGGGAGCAAAGCCTGGAATCCTGCAGCAGGCCCTCTACACAGTGACCGAACTCCCCAAGTTGAACTCCAATGGCTTGGGGCTGACGTGGCTGGAGAAGTCGATCACGCTGGGCCTCCCCGCACCCACCGTGGAGTCGCCACTGCTGATCACAACCGGCTTCAGCGGCGTGCTGGTGGACAAACCCTCGGGCTTGGATCTGCCAAACGAACTCTTCGAGGGTTACATTCAGGCACGGTGGCTCCGAAAATTTGGGGATCGCCTCGGTGTGGATCTGGCGGTGGCTCCGGGCTGGTACAGCGATTTTAAAAATGACACGCCGCAGGCCTTCCGCATCACGGGCCATGGGTTTGGAGCGTGGGAGGCTCGCGACGACCTGCGGGTCGTAGCGGGGCTCATCTACCTAGATCGCTACGACGTCAACATGCTGCCGGCCGGCGGACTCATCTGGACGCCCGCCGATGACAAGCGTTTTGAACTGATTTTCCCACGTCCGCGATTGGCTTGGCGAGTGGCCGAAACCAAACGCGCCGCCCAGTGGATCTATCTGGCGGCTGAATTCGGCGGCAATCAGTGGGCGATGCAGTCCAGCACTGGCCACAATCAGGTGGTTGTCATGCGGGACTACCGCTTCTTGGCTGGATGGGAGCGGAGGCCAGCGAATCTCGGCATCACGTGGCGGCTGGAAACCGGCTGGGTGACCGGCCGAACGGTGCAGTATTACGACTCCACCGACGCTCAGTTCTATCCCTCTGACACATTCCTCGCCCGTGCGGGCGTGTGGTATTAATCGGCGATGCTGTTGGCGTGCGACTGATCCAGCGATTCCCATCGGGCAAATGTTACCGCCAACCGCTGTTGGATCTCTTCAAGGCGTGCCTGTTCGCGGGCCAACGCATCGCCACGCTGGCGATAGAAATCGGCTTGGGCCATGGTGGCGTGGATCCCGGCTACCTCGTGCTCGAGCTTTTCGATGACAGCAGGGAGCGATGCGAGTTCTTTCTGCTCTTTGAATGAGAGTTTGCGTTTTTTGAAAGCGGCAGCGGGGCTCGGCTTGGCCTTGGACCTGTCGGCTGCAGACGTCGATCGCTGAGGATCGGCGACTGTCCCTCGCTGCCGCAGCCAGTCGTCGTAGCCACCCACATATTCTTTGACGTTTCCATCGCCCTTCTCACCGCCAGCCTCGGGCTCAAAGACGATTGTGCTGGTGACCACATTGTTGAGAAACATTCTGTCGTGGCTCACCAACAGCACGGTGCCCGCGTAGTCCACGAGACGTTCTTCCAAGAGTTCGAGTGTTTCGGCATCGAGGTCATTGGTCGGTTCGTCCAACACAATGACATTGGCTGGCTTTGCGAAAAGCCTCGCCAGCAACACGCGGTTGCGTTCGCCACCCGATAGAAATCGCACCGGCGTGCGGCCTCGCTCCGGGCTGAATAGAAAATCCTGCAAATAACCAATAATATGCCTTGGCTCGCCGCCAATCTTGACCGTCTCAGACCCGTCGCTCACGTTGTCGGCAACCGTCTTGTCGTCGTCGAGTTGTTCTCGCAGTTGGTCGAAGTAGGCGATCTGCAGGTTGGTTCCCAGCCGCACGCTGCCCTCGGCTGGCTGAAGTTTCCCCAGCAGCAACCGCAGCAGGGTCGTTTTTCCAGCTCCGTTTGGGCCGATGATGCCGATCTTGTCTCCACGCATCACGGTGGTCGAAAAGTTCCGCAGAATTGTCAGCGGGCCGTGGCAAAAAGACACTCCTTCCACAGCAGCCACTAGGGCACCGCTCCGCTGCGCATCCTGAATGTGAAGTTGCACCTTACCGACGGCATTCCGGCGGTCGCTGCGAACGTTTCGCATCTGTTCGAGGGCTCGCACACGCCCTTCATTCCTAGTCCGGCGGGCCTTGATGCCCGTGCGAATCCAAACCTCTTCCTGCGCCAGTTTCTTGTCAAATAGAGCGTTTTGTTTTTCTTCCGCCGCAATCGCCGCTTCCTTGCGAACCAGAAATGTGTCGTAATCGCACGACCAGTCAAACAGCCGCCCACGATCAATCTCCAGAATGCGGGTGGCAAGGGAGCGGAGAAACATGCGGTCGTGTGTCACGAACATGAGCGTGCCACTCCAGCGACCAAGAAATTCTTCGAGCCACGTCACCGCATCAATATCGAGGTGGTTCGTCGGTTCGTCGAGCAGGAGCAGGTCTGGCGACGTGACAAGCGCCTGTGCCAAAAGCGCCCGCCGCTTCATGCCGCTGGAGAGCGTATGGAACGCTAGGTCTGGGTCCAGATTCATCCGCGATAGAATCTGATCGACCGCGTGTTCCCGCTGCCATTCGGACTCGTGGGCCTGTTCGCTGTCTGCCGAAAAACCTCTCGCCACGATCTCTCGTACAAGACCCTGGAGGTCCTGCGGCACATCCTGCTGCAAAATCGCCACTCTGGCCCGCGGCGCAATGATCACCTCGCCCTGATCGGGCCGAATGGCTCCCGAGAGCATCCGCATCAGCGACGTCTTGCCAGTGCCGTTGCGGCCGAGCAGTCCAATGCGCTGGCCGGCCTCGATATGGCAATGGACACCATCCAAGAGGGGAGGGCCACGGTACCTCAGATGCACATCACGAAAAGTAACAAGTGGCATAACGAGCAGGATAAAAGATCTAGCAGGATTGGCAACGCAACTGGCCTCACCCGCAGCTTCCGCACTGTCCCTTGAGGAGCACTTCTGTGACCGAGCGAATGCCGGGCGATTGTGTGGCACGGGGCCGAACCCCGGCCGATGATTGGCGGGTGGACTTGGACGCACCCGGTTTGGGTGTGATCGCCACATTCACATCATCCAAACACGACACCTCGCCGCACGTGGTGCAGACGAAATGAGGGTGCCCCTGGCCATGATCGCTCTTCTCCCCTTTGCGCTTCAACTCAAACCGCCACACGTGGTCGCCCAGTTCCACTCGCATAACAAGGCTGGCCTCGGTCAACTCTGTCAGGTTACGGTAAATCGTGGCCCGATCAAAACCCCTGTCAGCCAGCGCATCGGCCACTTCGGCATGAGTCTCTGGCCCGTGGGCAGCGATCAGATGTTGCATCACCGTCAGCCGGGCGGCGGTGCATCGCAGGCCAGCCTCTCGGATCCGCGCCTGCACGGCCTCAAAGCCGGCTGAGTCGGCCGACTGGGATCCTCTCTTTGTGAGTTTTTGGACTTTTTGCACTCGGGACTTCGGCTGTGCGCGAGGGTGGCTCATGGCCACAGTCTACACGAAGAACACACGGCCCAGAATGATTGTGAATGAACCCGAATTCGCAATCGCGATTGCCGGTGTGGCCTAGGACCGAACGCCCAAAAAGCAACCGCCAGACACCCCCGAACAAACACCCCCCCTGTGGGTGTCTTTCGCGATTCTTCTCCCGCAAGCCGAAGTGGCTCTCTTTTCTGGTGTTTTCGTCCTATTTTGCGTCTCTGAAAAAAATTCGCTTGACTCACGAAACCCTCACGCTAAAGTCACGCCTCGGCCACATGGAGTGGTCGCCGGGACGATTCACACAACATCTTGCGATAGCATGCAGAAGGACCTGCTTTCTCCGAATCGCATTTTTTAGGCTTTTCCCGGGGGCAGATGGCTTGGATTTTGTTTTCTCAATTCATCCCCGAGCCTTGCACGACAACTATACGAAAGTATACTGATTGTGAAGCCCGCAAACGATCACCGCCAATCACCACCCCACGGCAAGGAGCCCAGTTTCATGGCAGCTTTTGAATCGTCCACAGGCTTTGCGGCAACCCCGTCAGACAAAGTCGCTCTCGGTGGGCCCGCAGCCGTTCGGCAGCCGCTCGAGGTGCCTCCCACGTTTTGTCCGGTAGCCGTTGAAAGCCCGTTCGACACAACCGAATGGGAGCTGCGCACCGCTGCAATCAAGGGGGAGGACGGGAAGGTGCTCTTCGAGCAATCGGCCTGCGAGATTCCTGCGGCCTGGAGCCAGTTAGCGACCAACGTTGTGGTGAGCAAGTATTTTTACGGCGAGGTTCACACGCCCCAACGCGAACACTCCGTCAGGCAACTCGTCCACAGAGTTGCCCGCACCATTGCCGATTGGGGCACCGCAGACGGCTACTTTAAAACCGCTCAGGACGGCGAGAATTTCTACCGGGATCTGTCTTGGCTTTGCGTGCATCAGCACGGAGCGTTCAACTCGCCCGTCTGGTTTAACGTGGGCCTCTACCACGAGTACGGCGTAAAAGGCACTCCCTGCAACTGGCGCTGGGACGAAGCTGCTCGCGAGGTGGTTCAGCCTCAAAACCCGTATGAATATCCGCAAGGCAGCGCCTGCTTTATTCAAAGCGTGAAGGACAACATGGAAGACATCATGGAACTCGCGCGGAGCGAGGCGATGCTCTTCAAGTTTGGCTCCGGTACCGGCACCGATCTCTCCACGCTCCGCAGCCAGCGCGAGAAACTTGCCGGTGGCGGCAAGCCATCAGGCCCGCTCTCGTTCATGCGGGTCTACGACCAGGTGGCGGCCGTCGTAAAGAGCGGTGGAAAAACACGCCGCGCTGCCAAGATGCAGTCGCTCAAGGTGACGCATCCCGACATCATGGAATTCATCGAGTGCAAGGCGAAGGAAGAAAACAAAGCCCGTGTGCTCATTGAGAAAGGGGGGTACGACTCCAATTTCAACGGGGAGGCCTACAGTTCCATTCTTTTTCAAAACGCCAATCTTTCGGTGCGGCTCACCGACGATTTTCTCGAGGCAGCCGACCGCGACGACACGTGGACAACGCGTTGGGTGACCGACTCGTCGAAGGCAGGCCCGTCTTTCAAGGCCCGGGAAGTTCTCAGCCGAATGGCAGAATGCGCCTGGCAGTGCGGCGACCCAGGCGTGCAATACGACACCACGATCAATCACTGGCACACCTGCCCTAACTCGGGAAGGATCAATGCCAGCAACCCGTGCTCGGAATATATGTTTCTGGACGACACGGCTTGTAATCTTTCCAGCATCAACTTGATGAAGTTCCGTCGGCCCGATGGCATGTTCGATGTGGAGCGATTTACCGCCGCCTGTCGGATCTTCTTTGTGGCACAGGAAATTCTGGTCGACCACGCCAGCTACCCCACCAAGCGAATCGCAAAAAACAGCCATATCTTCCGTCCGCTTGGGCTGGGCTACTCAAACCTCGGCAGCCTCCTGATGGCCGATGGCTTGGCCTACGACAGCGATGCTGGGCGAGGCCTCTGCGGAGCGATTACGGCGATCCTGCATGGGGCAGCCAACCGCACGAGTGCCGAACTGGCCGCTGCCGTCGGGCCGTTCGAGGGCTTTGCGGCCAACCGTGAACCGATGCTCAACGTGATGCAAATGCACCAATCTGCGACAGAAACCATCGATGCCTCCTGTCCGCAATATTTGCGGGATGCCGCGAAAAAGATCTGGGGCGATGTACTGGCTCATGGCCGCCGCCATGGCTACCGCAATGCCCAGGCCACCGTGCTCGCACCCACTGGCACGATCAGCTTTCTTATGGACTGCGATACCACCGGCATCGAGCCCGATATCGCGCTTGTGAAATACAAACAATTGGCCGGTGGCGGCATGCTCAAGATTGTCAATCAGACGGTGCCCTTGGCTCTTCGTACGCTGGGCTACGACGAGCCGGCAGTAGCGTCGATTCTGGATTTTATTGACAAGAACGACACGATTGAGGGAGCCACTGGATTGCAAGACAAGCACCAATCGGTGTTTGATTGTGCCTTCAAGCCTCGGCTCGGCAAGCGGTCGATCGCATGGGAGGCACACGTCAAAATGATGGCAGCAGCTCAGCCGTTCATCTCGGGAGCCATCTCCAAGACGGTCAACATGCCTCGCGAGACAACTCCGGCGGATATTGCCGGGGCGTACGCTCAAGGATGGCGCATGGGGCTGAAGGCTCTGGCAATCTATCGCGACGGCTCAAAGGAAAGCCAGCCACTTTCAACCAGCACAGAAAGCGACAAGACGGCTGACAAAGCAAGTGCAAAGGCCATCGCCGTGCCGCGACGCGAACGGCTGCCCGACACGCGTCGTAGCGTCACCCACAAGTTCAACGTGGGTGGCCACGAGGGCTACATCACCGTTGGCCTCTACGACGATGGTCGCGCCGGTGAACTCTTCATCACGATGGCGAAGGAGGGCAGCACCATCGGCGGCCTGATGGACGCCTTCGGCACGGCCGTGTCAATGAGCCTGCAGTATGGCGTGCCGTTGGAGGTGTATGTAAAGAAATTCTCGCACACCCGCTTTGAGCCGTGGGGTTACACAAAAAACCCCGATATCCCCGTCGCCAAAAGCTTGGTCGACTATCTCTTCCGCTGGATGGGCACGGAATTTATTCCCGGCTATCGTGAAGCCAACCGGCCCGGCGGCAGTCATACTGACGGACATGGTGGCGGCGAGGAGGCCGCCACGGGGGATGATACGGAAACAGAGCGCAAGCCCGCCGCCACGACGGCGAGCGGGCTGGCAGATGGACAGGGAACGTCCTCCAATCGTGGCAAACACCCATCCAAAGTGACCGGGAATTCTGTCGCGGCAGGTGGCGTAAAAAACACAGCCACCAATGGTTCGGCATCAGCCAGTAAGGCGGTGGCTCGCAATGCGACCGCCGCGCTTTTGGAGCGTGCCGGCCTCAAGATGCAGATGGATCCAAACGCCAGCCCAGCCGACCGACAGAGCCAGTTTGCAAAGTTTCAAATCGATGCCCCTGCGTGCGACAACTGCGGGGCGATCACGGTTCGCAACGGCAACTGCTACCTCTGCCACAACTGCGGCAACAGTATGGGGTGCTCCTAACAATCCGTCCGTCAAAAAAGTCGCCCGCGACGCTTTTCGGTCGTGAAAGGATTTGGCATGCGATTCTCAATCGCATGCGATGTCCACTACAAAAATTTGGTTGTGCACATGCCTTCGCATGAACGCAATGTGCCGTCCGTTGGGTGAGACAACGCACGCCTCCCCACGGGGCGATGTGCCATCGGCCACGCGGGGCGTGAGTCGTTTGCTTTGACCCGTTGCCACAGCAACGGTAAAGACACTGCCGTCAGCAACGTACGCAATGCGGCTCCCGTCTGGGGTCCACGTAAAGGCACTGGTCACATCCCACGGATCACGCGATACCTGGCATACATCGCCTCCGGCCGGACTGACCGTGAAGAGTTGCACTCTTCCGGCATCGTCCCTCAGAAGCATGGCTATGCGACTCCCGTCAGGGCTTGAGCGAAGCCAATGCCGTGGCCCCTGAATTCCAGGAAACCGTCGATGAGCTGTGTGCGTCAGCCGACGCTGTACCACGCCAGGCGGCGGGGCAGGGCGGTGCGTGAGCGTGCCTTGAATGCAGTCGATTTCGGGCATTTGTCTACCGCTGTCTGACTGGCTGCGGTTTGGCTCTCCAAAGTGAGGCACTGTCTCGAGATCGATCGGGTTCTCGGGCAGTTCGACCAGAAACGCCTCGCGTATCGTTTCGCCGTCGTTAGCGACAACCTGTCCCTGAAACGCCAGGGCATACCTCCGCCGAAAACCCTGTGGCGTCGAGCCAGCATCCCCCACCCAAGCCTCCTCAGACGCTTGCGAGATCTCGTCACTTCCAGGCCGCGGGGCATCCACAAGCCGCGTTACAAGCACGGTGAACGCCGTACCATCGTGGTTGCGAGGGTGTGTCTTTGGCACCGTGACTGCGCGCCCACACACGCTCACACCCACGCCTCGCAAATTTTTCTCGGCCGCGTTGGCTGCTGGTGGAGCGTCTGATTCCAAGACTTCCAGCGGCGACCCCAGAATGGCATCCTCGTAGGTAAAGCTCACCAGCCGCCCGTCGCCGGAAAAAAGATGCAGGTGACTGCCGCCGCGCAGACTGCCGGGCGTAAACGGGGGGTCTAGATTACGGGCATCGAGGTTTTCAATCACCCCAGGTTGGGACATCCGCACCACAGCGGCCTGCCGGTGAGCTGGACCATACGACCACTCAGGCGTTGGATCCTCTGGCCCCACGATGAACACCACTTGATCATCGACTGGACTGAGAGTTGCCACGCCACAGCAGGCCCCTCGCTGCGACTCATAGAGCACCTCCACGCGGCCGCTCGCGAGGCAGGCTCGCTCAATCCGCCGTCCATTAAAAACCGAGCCGTCGGCAGTAGATCGCACGTCATAGACGATCCACTGGGAGTCATGTGACCACGCGCCGGCGTGGGTGAGCATCTGGTTGTAGGGCGTGGGTGCGAGTTGACGCATGGCATGCATGGCATGATCCTACAAAAGCGGTCCGATGCCGTGGAGTGCGCAGTTGCGAGGCACGGGCGACCCTACCGATTGGGCCGATTACGCCATCTCCCAAAGCATCGACTGAAGGAACGTGGCTCAACTGGCCGAATCCACTTTCAACGAATTCAACAAAATTCGATTCCTGTTTCCGCGACCCGTCGGAGGTGCCAAACCCATTGCGTTGATCCGGATCCACTGAAAAGCACGTGCTCGTCTCGTGCCCGATCCGCATCAGTCTCGCAGTCATCTACCCCGTTCGCAGGCGGACTACAGGTTCGATTCACCGGAAGGCCGTGGCAGTCCCAAGCTGCCACGGCCTTCACTTTTTGGCCTTCGTCCAGATACATTTCTCATGCGGGATGTTCTTATTTCCTCGCTGGCGACCCAGGCCGCTTCTGCTGGCTTGAACGGTTCTCCCGGTATTCCTGCCTCCGACTGCCCGCGTTTGCCGGACCGGCCGCGTGGAATTAGCATAACGGGTGATTTGTGACGTAGGGTGTAACTCAGGTCTGTATCGCGGAACTCCGGACTCTTCTTTTCTATATCTTTTCTTCGAGGTGACTCGTGCGACGCTGGATGCATGTCTTGATGGTCGGACTGTTGGCTCTTCTTCTCTCAGTCGACTCGGCCTCGGCGTGCCGGTTTCTGCGGAGCCGAAGCCGCCCTCGCGCCTGCCGGCCAAAACACTGCCAGCAGCTGCGATCTGTGCATCGCTGCGAGCCGATCACATACAGCCCGTGTACTCATTCTGACGGCATGATCTCGGAAGTGATTGTTGTCAACGAGTCGATCCAGTGTTGCGTTCCAGCCGACGGCTCAGCCCATGCCACGATCGTGGAATCTAATGGCGTGTTGCATGCCCCTGAGACTGCCGAAAAAACACCGGCCGTAACGGCACCTCGCGAGATCGCTGAGAAGCCCATGCCGATGCCTGTGTTCGAACCTCCTGTTTCAACAGCCTCTGCCCAAGAGCCGGCCCTTCTCTCGCCAAAAAAAGAATCCAAGCCAGCCAATCTGTCCCTCGATGAGTTGCTCAAGAATGAGCCCCGCGAATCGCTGCCACCAGCAGAGATCAAGTTGCCCGTACAGCGGCCCGTTGAAACTCCAGTCGCCGAACCAGTCGAAGAGCCAACCCAGAAACCGACCGACGAACCGGCCAGCGTCCCAGCTGAAAAAGGAGCCCCGCCAACCGATGAGCTTGCCGAAGAGATGGCCGAGGAGCCAGTAGCAGAGCCAACCGAAGAGCCTGCAGCAGAGCCAACCAAGGAGCCTGCAGCAGAGGCCGTTGAAGAGCCGGCCGAAGAAGAAATGCCTGTCGAGGAGCGGCCGGTAGCACAACCAGTCGTGGCACCTCCTGCGGCGCCAGTCGAGGAAAATCTATTCGATGCAGACGACGACGAAGCGAACCAGACCAGTGCGGCCACAGAATCGCAAGCGACTCCGGTCGCAGTCCGAGCCGAGCCACCGTTGCGGGCTCCGGCAGACGCTTCCGAAGATCTGTTTCGCGAAGAATCTGATCCCACAGCCTCACGCCTAGGAGCCACCGCTGACGCTCCTGAGGAACTGCCTGCAGACGCTCTCGAAGAGGCGGTTCCTAAATCCGTTCAAGACAGTGCCGCTGGGAGTGCGGATACTGAGACAGCCGTCGAGGAGACCGAAGAAACGACTGAGCTTGGAAGCGTTGAGCCTGAAACCGAAGAGGCGACCGCCGAAGAGGCTGAACTGCCGAAGGAGGAACCCGCCGAAGAGACACCTGCTGAACCGAAGGACGATGATCCCTTCGCCGGTATGCTCAAGGCTCCGGGCGAACCGATGCGTCGATGGATTGATAACACCGGCACACACGAAACGGTTGGTATCCTGATCGAGGTGCATACAGATCGGATTCGCATCCTGAAACAATCGGGCAGTTACTCGACTGTGCCGCTGACAAGATTAAGCCGAGAGGATCAGACTTACGTTGCAACGACAGGTGCCCGCCTGGCAGCCAAGCGGCACGCAGTGGAACCGCAAGCGATGACACCTCCCCCCCGCATCCGTTTTCCGAACGCTGATTCCGTGAGTCACGACACTGCTGGGAGAGGATAGCCCGTCCCGGTAGGCCACCCACAAACGTCGTTGGGTTACTCAAAACAGACTGCTGCGTTGTGTACGTGTGCAAAGCCATCCATCGTCTTTGCAACTGCCCGTGCCGGGAGAATCTCCAAGTGGCCTCGATGGGTCAGCGATTGAATTACTTGTCGTCGAGCACGGCCACAGTCTCAAACGCTTTGCCCTCGAGCATTTCCAGCGATGCGCCACCGCCGGTTGACACGTGGCTTACCCGATCGGCATAGCCCATCTGCTCGATAGCTGCCGCTGAATCGCCGCCGCCAATAATCGTGACAGCCCCCTTGGCAGTCGCCTGCGCCACCGCCTCGGCCACTGTCTTGGTACCAGCGTCAAATGGCGGCATCTCAAAAACACCCATCGGCCCATTCCACACAACGGTACCAGCAGAGCGAATGATTGCTGCATATTGTTTGGCTGTGTCGGGGCCGATGTCGAGTCCCTCGAAGCCATCCGGAATCTGGCCAGCTTTCACAATTTGCTTGTTCGCACTCGCCGAAAAATCGTCGGCGCAGTGCGTATCCACAGGCAGCACAAGCTTTGTGCCGCCTTGGGCAATCAGTTGCTTGGCCAGATCAATCTTGTCCTTCTCGACGAGCGACTTGCCTGTCTTGCCTCCTTCGGCCAGCGAAAATGTGTAGGCCATCGCGCCGCCGATGAGCACATGGTCGCAGATCGCGAGGAGATTGTTGATCACTGCAATCTTGTCCGACACCTTCTTGCCGCCCAGAATTGCAACGAATGGCCGCTTGGGTCGGGCGATCGCCTCTGAGAGATACTGCATCTCCTTTTCGACCAAGAATCCACACACGGCAGGCTTGCCCACTACTTTCATGGCAACGGGCACGGCGTGCATGCTGGCCTCAGTACGGTGGCACGTTCCGAAGGCATCATTTACGTAGACATCGGCGATGGTTGCCAAGCCGTTGACGTAAGCCGCGTCGTTCCCCTTTTTCTCACCGGCGTTGAAGCGGACGTTTTCCAAAACCACCACGCCACCGGCCAGCAGAGCCTTGGCTTTGGCATGGGAATCCGCACCTCCGGTATCGGAAGCCAACAAGACAGGCTTTCCGAGCAATTCACCTAGCCGCTTGGCAACCGGAGCCAGCGAAAATGCCTGCTCAAAACCTTTCCCTGAAGGCCGCCCCAGATGCGACATGAGAACGGCTTTTCCGCCCCGATTGAGAATCGATGCAATGGTGGGCAGTGCCATCCTAATCCGACGGTCGTCGGTGATGTCGCCCGCATCATCTTGGGGCACGTTGAAGTCAACCCGTACCAGAAATATTTTGTCCTTGGCATCGACATCCGAAACGGTTTTCTTTGGCATCTGCGTTGGTTCCTTACAAATCCTTTACTCTACCCGGAAATACAATTCTTGGAAACACTTTTAGTGGAACAAGTTGCCCTTCTGAAAAACCTCTGCCGCAGATAGCCTTTTGCGTGCAATGCTTTTTCATCTTTCAACCAGCCGACCGCGTGCGTGCATGCTCGCCGGGCCGCTTGTATGGATAGTCGCCTTCGGAGCGACTGCGGCGCTTGCACAGCCGCCAGCGCTGCCTACCGGCACAGTCGATGCAGCAGCCAGCCGGGTGTATGTGCTCGTGGACAAAAGCGGACTGGTGGGGCACGTCCATGCCGTTGAGGGGCGACTCGTATCGGGTCGTATTGTGCTCGGGGCCAGCGAGCGGGCAGGTACTCTGGTGTTTGACATGCGTTCGTTTCTGGCCGACACGCCGGCCGCACGGCAAATGCTCGGCCTCAATGGGCAAATCGATGCCGCGACGCAACAGCAGACCACTGCCAACATGCTCAGCCCCGAGGTACTCGACGTTGGCAACCATCCTACAGCGAGGTTTGATATTCGCTCATCGCTTGCCTCGGCGAAGTCACAGCCAGGTGCGCCATCCAGCTACGACCTCGTCGGCATCTTCACGCTTCACGGCGCTCAGCGGCCGCTGACCCTTACCGCCGATGCCGAAGATCGCGGTGCGGCCGTCCGCCTCCGCGGTGGCTTTCGCGTGAAACAAACCGACTACGGAATGAAGCCCTATGCAAAATTTGGCGGGATGGTGGGTGTGGCCAACGAGCTCGCGATCTGGGGGGATGTCTGGCTGCCGGACGGCCTTCCGCAGCCGGTGAGCCAGCCAGCAGTCTCCCCCAACAACCCCAACGGTGAAATTCAAAAATGATCTCGTGCGACAGCGTGACAAAGGCAGCCATCCGCAGCCACTACGATCTAGCAACGCCTTTCTACAGGCTGCTGTGGGGGCCGCACATCCATCACGGGCTCTGGGAGGATGCAACACCATCGGCGGGCGATGCCTCTCCACTGGATGCGCAACTCCACCTCACAAACACGCTGGCCGATCTGGCGAATGTGTCTCGCGGCAGCCGCGTTCTGGATGTCGGCTGCGGCATGGGGGGCTCATCGATTCATCTGGCTCGCTCTCGCGACTGCCGCGTGGTGGGCGTCACGCTCAGCGGTGTGCAGCGGCGATGGGCGACCACGAGCGCCTGGTGGCAGGGCCTGTCGCGATCGGTTGAGTTTCGTCGCACCAACATCGAGCAGGAGTCATTTTCTCCGGCTACGTTTGATGGGGTCTGGAGCATCGAGTGCACGGAGCACCTTGCCGACAAGCGGGCCTTCTTTGCAAATGCCGCGTCGTGGATTCCACCGCTCTTTCTCAAACACTTTTCAACGCTTCTCAATGCCTATCGCTCCGGTGCAATGCAGTATGGATGCTTCGTTGCCCACCGCCCGCCTGACGCACTTTCGTAACACCTTTGAGACATCGCACGGATGCAAAAGTCTTATCGCACCTCTATCTGGCCGTGGATAACGTCATCCATGACCTTTGTCCACTTGGTCGCCGCTTCGTGTGGCGGCAGACTTTTTCCACAGTCTGCTATCACAGCCTTACCGTCGCTTGGCCGCTGGTGTGGAATTGGGTTTGGCCTCGCCACGCATCTCCTCTTCGCCTTCACTGTATGGCATCTGATCTGGTTTTTGGCAGGACACGCCCCGACTGAAATATCACCGGAGGGCGGCATCGCAGGGGTCAGTGGCTCGTTCGGCAAGCCCTTGCTGCAAACACTCGGCCTAGACGCCCTGTTGGCGATCATTTTTGCCGTGCCTCACAGCCTGCTGCTCCTGCCGTCTGTGCGTCGCTGGCTGACCGGCTGCGGCATTGATTCGGCGATGTACGGTTGCTTCTACTGCGTTGTCACATGCATCGTGCTCCTGATCACAATCCTCTGCTGGCAACCCAGCGACCTGATCGTCTGGGGCTGGCCTCGCGCACTCAGACCGTGGATCACTGCGGCGTTCGTCTGCTCCTGGGGCCTGCTACTCTCCAGCCTCCACCTCACTGGCTTGGGCTATCAAACGGGCTGGACCCCATGGTGGCGATGGGTGCGTGGACTGCCCCCTGTACGACGTGAGTTTACGCAGCGTGGGGCGTACCGTTTTTTGCGACATCCGGTCTATATCAGCTTCCTAGCTCTCGTCTGGCTCACGCCAGTCGTCACGCTCGATCGGGCTGTGCTCATCGTCATCTGGACTGCTTATATCTTTATCGGTAGTGCTCTCAAGGATCGGCGGTTAGTCTTATTGATCGGACAGCAATACCGCGAGTATCAGTCTCGCGTACCAGGGTATCCGGGCATGCCTGCCGGGCCGCTGGCCCGCGTGCCACTCATGCCACACACCAGTCGATGAACGACATACCTTTCACCACAGGCCGGACTCCCTCTCGACTGCTGCTGCTAAGCCTGCTCACACTCTTGGCGATTGCTCTGGCATCGCCGTGGATTGTGTCTGGGGCATTGGCGGTACTGGGCGTCGATTCGACGACGCCCATGGAATGGGTGCCAGCAACATTTCCGCCCCGCGAGGACTACGATCAGTTTGTGCGGGAGTTTGAAAGCGGGGATGTTGTGGTCGCTTCGTGGCCGGGGTGCACGCTCGGCTCACAGGCATGCGCGCGATTCATCGAAGCTGCATCAGGACCCAATGCCCCCCGAAATACCGCCGGCTCCCCATGGTTTGAATCGGTAGCCAGCGGATCCACACTCCTGGAAAGACTTACGGAACCGCCGCTGTCGCTGGCCCGCAAGACTGCCATCCAACGGCTCAAGGGGGTGCTGATTGGCCCCGACGGCCAGACTACCTGTCTGATTATTTCGTTCACCCGCGAGGGCCTCACCGACCGTAAACACGCCGTGGCTTGGATCCGCGGCATGCTGCTGCAAACGGCTGCCACATCGCCGGACGATTTTCATCTGGCAGGACCTGTGATCGACAATGTCTCCGTGGACGAGGCGAGTGCTGCAAGCCTCAAGGTCTATGCGGCCCCGGCGGGTCTGGTGATCCTGCTGCTGACTTGGTGGTCGCTGCGTTCGCTGGGGTATGCGGTGCTTGTGTTTCTCATTTCGCTGACCTGCGTGGGGCTATCGTTCACATTTTTGAATGCGTGGGGCGATCGGATGAATCCGGTGCTCATTGTCATGCCAGTCCTCGTACTCACTCTCGGAGTGTCGGGGGGGATTCACCTCGTCAACTATCTGGTTGACTCGCTTGAGAGCGAGCCCTTCGGGAACACGCCACAAACGTCTGCGCTCACGACTCAAGTAACGCCGCAGGGCTTGACCATGCGGGCGATTGCCATGGGATGGCTACCCTGCAGCCTCTCGGCCGGCACGACGGCCGTTGGGCTCTTCTCGTTGGTTGTGAGTGAACTGGAGCCGATTCGCGTGTTTGGATTCCACGCTGCCTTCGGGGTGTTGGCAACGCTGGTGCTGCTGTTCATGATCGTGCCAGGTATTTTTGAGCGATGGCCGCTTCGACGGCGAGCTATGACAGCGACTCCCGGCAATGATGCACCCCTGGCATCGAACGTCATTCGACACGCCACTCCTATTGTGGTTGTGGCCACCGCCGCGATGATCGCCGCTGCCATTGGCGTTCCCTGGATTCGCACATCGGTGGGAATCGACACGCTCTTCACGCCTGAGAGCCGCGTGATCGCAGACTACCGCTGGCTCGAACGCATGATCGGGCCGCTCGCGCCGGTCGAGGTGGTCGTGCGTTTTACAGACGCATCGCCAGTGCGTCCGGCACAGCGACTGGAAATCGTGCGCGCCATCGGCACAACTCTCGCCGAAATACCCGGCGTGACAGGCGTGCTTTCAGCAGCCACATTCTTGCCCGAATTCGCTGACAACTCGGGCGTTCGCGGCGCCGCACGAAAGGCCATTGTTGCCAGAAAGCTCGAGCACAACTTGGTTCGGCTGAGCGACATGAAAATCGTGCGTGAAATGGATGGGGAGCAGTTATGGCGTGTGACGGCCCGCACATCGGCCCTCTCGGACATCAACTATGCTGGTTTTTTGGATCTTTTGCGAGATCGCGTCGAGCCGATCGTTGCGGCACACGGTGGCATTCCACGCGGGATCTCGGCCAACTACACCGGGGTGATGCCGCTTGTGCAATCAATTCAGGCCGTGCTCCTCCACGACCTCTTTATGAGTTTTCTTTCAGCGTGCGGGTCGATCACACTGGTGATGATGGTGGTGGCGCGAGGCGTGTTGGCCGGACTCATCTCCATGCTTCCCAACGTGTTTCCGATGATCCTGCTCTTCGGGCTCTTCGGGTGGACTCGCACATCGCTCGATATCGGAAGCGTGATGACAGCCTCGATTGCGCTGGGGATGGCCATCGACGGCACACTCCATTTTCTCACGTTCTTCCGCCGGGGGTTGGCCCACGCGGCAGGCGACGATGCCATCGACACGGCGGCTCAGCGGGCAGCCGCCGTCCGCAGTGCCTTCCACCATTCGGCCAGCGCACTCACACAAAGCGCGATCGCCTGCGGCCTCGGCATGCTCGTATTTGCAGCCAGTTCATTTGCCCCTACCCGCCGCTTTGCCTGGATGCTTGCACTCCTCATTGCCGCTGCGCTGGCTGGCGATTTGATTTTTCTTCCCGCATTGCTGACAGGTCCACTTGGCCGGTACTTCACACCCAAGCAGCGGCCTCTTTCTCGCACCTAAAGCCCGTGCGACACCTCCGCTGCGATTGAGAATCCTCGCTGCCGGCTTCGGGCTTGAACGAACGAGGGCAGGCACACAAACGCACCGCACACGGCTCAACGCACGGCTACTTTTTCCGGATGTCGTAGCACACAATGGCATCTTGCTCGCGAAGATAGAGCCGCCCATCTAGGACGACTGCGTGCGACCAACTTGGGCGATTTTCGCTGTGCGGAATCTGAAACGTGCTGATTTCCGCGTAGGCCTCCGGGTGTGCCTTCACCAGTGCCAGCGTGCCGTCGGCAAACCGCACGTAGATGTGGCCGTCGGCAGCCACGACCGAAGCCGACCCCTTGCCGCTGCCTCGCTGCTTCCACACGACGTTGCCTGTCATGAGTTCTGCACAAAACAGAATCCCCTTGTCCTCAGAGTCGCCGTAGAGGTGGTCGCCCACGAGCACGACGCCTCCGTGTTTATTGGCGAGATCTTTTTTGAGTCCGTATATCTCCTCAATGGCAACGCTGCCGGAGGGTCCTGGCACCTGCCGGAGCAACGCACCGCCACGCCCATATCCGGCTGAGAAAAAGACGAGATCATCCCGCACAATAGGTGTGGGGATCACGGCCGTGGTCTGCTCGATCGGGTACGTCCAAAGCAGCGTCCCGGTCTTTGCATCAACGCCCAGGGCGCCGCTGGCTGTTGTCTGAACGTAGATCTTTCGTCCTTTGAGCGAGGAAATCACAATCGATGCGTGGCCTGCGCCTCGCTCGCCCTCCACTGGGCAGGCCCAGATCGGCGTGCCGTTCTGCTTGTTGAGCGCGATCACTGTTGCCTTTTCGCCGCCCGGTGTGCAGGCCAGCGTGTTGCCGTCGATCAGCACCGATTCGCTGTAACCCCAACTATCTCCTTTCATGCCGCCATACTGGGCCTTGAGGTCGACTTGAAAGACTTCCTTGCCATCCTTGGTCTCAAACGCCAACAACTTTCCGAACGCGGAGAGCACATAGACCAGTCGCCCATCCACGGTGGGAGTGCTCCGCGAACTCCGCCACGATTCCTGACCTTCATTCCATGCAGGGCCCGTCTTAGTCATCCACAATTGCTTCCCAGTCGCGCGGTCGAAGCATGTGAGATACTCATCCGCATCCGTGGCGGTAGAGGGTTCGTCTCCGAGCGTATAGATCTTGTTGCCGGCAATCGCGAGGCTGGCGTAGCCACGCCCGGCACCCGCTGTTTCCCAGACCACTCGTGGGCCGTCTGCGGGCCACGCTTCGAGCAAGTTGGTGTCGGGGGCCACTGCTGTGCGATGCGGCCCCCGAAACGTCGGCCAGTCTTCAGCACAACAGGTTTGTGCGAAGGCCAGCAGGATGAAGGGCGGCAGGGCGAAGGCCAGTCGGGTGGGATGAATCGCCATCGCAGCGGTACGGCAACAAAGCATGGCGTGCATCTGGGGGGCTCTCTAGAAAGTGCGTGATAAAGTGCGTGATAACCTGAAGCGTACGGGGTGGGCCGCAGACCAGTCAAACCGCCAGAATTCCAAGAATGACGTCCGATAGCAGTCACCGAACGATTCTGGGGGACGCAGACCCGCTTCATTCGGTCACTGGCGTCAGGGTAGACTCAAGACCGGATCGCAGAGTCGGTCCTTGGCCACTGCCGCCGGAGAGCTTTGAACATGACTGAAAAACAGTCCGCAAGACACCCGCCCGATGCCGATGCGTCAACTCACGAATCACCGTCGTTGTTTGGCGCTCGCACCACCATCGAGCACGTTGAGGAGGGCTCTGCCTTGGCACCGAAGTTTGATGCCGGTGGACTCATCCCATGCGTCACGACCGACTTCCACTCGGGCGAGGTGCTCATGGTGGCAGTGATGAACCGAGAGGCGCTTGCCAACACGATCCAAACCGGAGAAGCCTACTACTTCAGCCGCAGCCGTCAGCAACTCTGGCACAAAGGGGCGACCAGCGGCTTGGTACAAAAAGTTTTGGAGATGCGAATCGACGACGATCAGGATTGCGTCTGGTTGAGAGTAGAGATCGACGGCGGAGCCAGTTGCCACGTTGGATACCGTTCGTGTTTTTATCGCAGGGTTCCCGTGGGTGCCCAGCGAGAGCGAGGCGGCTCGCTCGAGTTCACCGAGCAGGAAAAGACATTCGATCCAAAGGCTGTCTACGGCGACGCACCGAACCCTACTCAACTGTGAGCCTCGCAGTTCTTGCGAATGAGGCTAGAATCCAATCGATCACACAACTCAATCAAACGGAGACACGATGCTCACCCCCCCACAGGTCGCCGAGGCTTATTTTCTTGAATCCCGGCACATGTTGCTGGAAATTGCCGCCTACCTCGACCGCTACGATGCGGCCGTGGCCCGTGGCAACGGATCCAACGGAAACGACAAAGCGACAGCCGCCGACACAACAAGCGGGGAGAAAAAACTGGGCGTGATTCGCCGGGCTTTGGCAATCACGTCTGAAGCCCAGCCGACGAAGCAACGCACACTGACACTCCTCGAACTCTTTGCCGCTCCTGAAACAAACCCCACGAATCCATAGATTAAAAATCATGCAGATCATCCAACCTCACTACCATGCCATCGCCCGCACGGCCCAAGATTACGAGCGCATGGCGATGAGCGGCGTCGTGGCTGTGGCAGAGCCCGCTTTCTGGGCTGGTTTCGACCGGAAGTATCCAGAAACGTTCATCGATTACTTCCGTCAGATCAGCGAATTCGAGCCCACAAGGGCCGCGCAGTACGGCATCCGCCACTTCTGCTGGGTAGCCGTCAACCCCAAGGAGGCAGAAGACCCAATCCTCACTCGTGAGGTGCTTCGCCAGATGCCGGAGTTTTTTGAAAAGCCCACGGTCCTGGGCGTCGGCGAAACAGGCCTGCACAAATCGACGAAGAACGAGTGCGACTCGCTGGAAGCCCATGTCGATCTGGCGATGAAGCACGGTCAACTCGTCCTGATTCACACGCCGCACTTGGCCGACAAGGCACATGGCACACGTCGCGTGCTGGAGGTGCTGGCTGGAATGAACGTGGATCGCCAGCGCATCTGGATCGACCACGTCGAAGAGCAGACGATACGGCCCTGCCTCGATGCAGGCTACTGGGTGGGCATGACGCTCTATCCAATTACAAAGTGCTCGCCAAAACGAGCCGTTGACTTGCTTGAGCAATACGGCACCGAACGAATGCTCGTCAATTCATCGGCAGACTGGGGGCCCAGCGATCCTTTCACGCTCCAGGAGTGCGTGCTGGAATACCGCCGCCGGGGCCACTCGCTGCAAGAGGCCGTTGAGGTGTTTCACAACAATCCATGTCGCTTTCTCGGCCAGAACCCGAAGTTTGATATTCCTCAAATCCGCATCGACACGGTGGCTACCGGTGTGCGCAAGCCTGTCTCCACATAATTGCCCCCATCCGTTGTGACCGCACACACGCTTAGTCGAGAACGATCCCCATGCACCCATCCGATACGCCCATCACACAATTGTCGCTGGTGCGCCAGTTGCGTTTTTGTGCTGGGCACAGACTCTACCGCCACGAAAGCAAATGCGCTTTTTTCCACGGTCACAACTACCGAGTAGACATAGAGGTCGTTGGCACCAACGGCGGCACCGAGGTGGACAGCGTCGGTCGGATTATCGATTTCTCGATGATCAAGCAACGCATGCTCGGCTGGCTGGACGAGAATTGGGACCATGCGTTTCTCTTGTTTGAGGAAGACGAGAATGCACTTGCAGCCATCAAGATGGTGCAGCCCACCAAGTATTTTGTGATGCCCTACAACCCAACAGCCGAAAACATGGCCCGCTACCTGCTTGAAGTGGTGGCCCCGAGCGTACTCGGGGCTCTGGGCGTGGTGGCCCGCCAAGTGGTCGTCTGGGAGACCGACGAGGCCTGTGCCGTGGCGACGCTCGTTGGCAATCCAGTTGCATGCGTACAGCCAACCGAATCATCCGTCTTGGTGGATGCTCGCTAGAACAGCACGCAGTCCGGCCATCCACAACACCTTCGCTCACCTATGAATAATTTCATGCCACCCACTGGCTCCTTTCCGACGACGCGTTTGCGGCGCACTCGCCAGCACGCGTGGCTGCGGCGCGCGGTGGCTGAGACAACGCTCTCCCCAGCCGACCTTGTGTGGCCGCTTTTTGTGCACGATCACGAGGCCAGTGAGCCAGTGCCATCGCTCCCGGGTGTGGATCGCTTGCCGATTGACGGGGTGGTGAAGGCTGCCGACGAAGCGAGGCGGCTGGGGATTCCAGCCATTGCGATTTTCCCTGTCGTGACGCTCGGACACAAATCAGACGATGCAGAGCACGCACTGGATCCCAACAATCTGATCTGCCGCACCGTCCGCGCTGTCAAACAAATGGTCGGTGATTCGATTGGTATTATCTGCGATGTTGCCCTAGATCCCTACACGAGCCACGGGCACGACGGACTCATTCGCAATGGCCGCGTGCTCAACGATGAGACCATTGCACTCCTAGCCCGTCAGGCAGTCGTGTTGGCTGAGGCGGGCTGCGATATCGTGGCACCTTCCGACATGATGGACGGTCGCGTGGCCGCGATTCGCCAGGCGCTCGACGAGTCAGGCTGGCACGGCATCTGCATTCTTTCCTACGCTGCAAAATATGCATCGGCGTTTTATGGTCCGTTTCGCGCCGCGCTCGGCAGCGCCGCAGCGCTTGGGATGGCCGATAAAAAAACGTATCAGATGGATCCGGCCAATGCTTCCGAGGCGCTGCGAGAAGTGTCGCTGGATCTTGCCGAAGGCGCTGATATGGTGATGGTCAAGCCGGCGATGACATCGTTGGATGTCATCTATCGCGTGAAGCAAACATTCGGCGTGCCAACTTTTGCCTATCAGGTCAGCGGCGAGTACGCCATGATTCGGGCTGCGTCTGACAACGGCTGGATCGATGGAGAGAAGGCGACGATGGAGAGCCTTCTCGCGATCAAACGCGCTGGCGCCGATGCGATCCTCACCTACTTCGCCCCCGAAGTGGCCCGCTGGATGTCGAAGAACGGCTGACTGTAACTGACGCTGCCACTGGAACCTAGCAGCGGGCCAATTGCCTCGGGTTGCTTAGACAGAACCCTGAGGGCGGAATGCCACCATGCGTTCTGGTCTGGTTTCAAGCCGCGGCGGGCTCGGGTTGCCGGTGTGAATCAGATCGATGCAGTACGGGATCGCCGGAAATACTGCGTCGAGGCATTCGCGGATGCTTTTGGGGCGGCCGGGGAGATTGACAACGAGGGCCCCGCCGCAGATGCCAGCGGTTTGCCGCGAAAGAATCGCCGTTGGCACGTGTTGCATCGACACCTGCCGCATGCGTTCGCCGAAGCCGGGCATCATTTTTGTGCAAACCTTCTCGGTGGCCTCGGGCGTCACATCGCGGGGCGCAGGGCCGGTGCCGCCGGTCGTGACGATGAGGCAGCAACCCTCGGCCGCGAAGGCTTGAATCGCCGCGGCGATCGCGCCGATGTCATCTGGGACGATCGCCTCACGAGGCTCCCACGGCGAGGCAAGCACCTCGGCAAGATACTCGCGGATGGCGGGCCCACCCGCATCGGCATAGGCACCCCGGCTGGCACGGTCGGACACTGTGAGGATGGCAATCAGTCCCATCATAGTTTCGACTCTCTCAGGAGGAGCCTCCGTGACTGCAGCAGACCGACGAATGGGAAGAAAACCGGGTTAGATGATGCCTCGCCGCTCTAACAGCTGCACGATCGCATCTACGCAGCGGGACACTGGCCACTCGTGCGTCGGCACAACCAGATCCGATGCAGCCGGCGGCTCATAGGGTGCAGAGACGCCTGGAAAGTTTGTCAGCACTCCCTTATCTGCCAACGCGTAATGGCCGTCGGTGTCGCGCAAGCGGCACACTTCTATGGGTGCCGAGAGATAGACAACAAGAAATCGCTCCCGGCCAATCCGCTCGGCGGCCTTGCGACGTACGCCATCATCTGGCGCAACAAATGCCCCGATACAGATGCTGCCGGCGTCGTTCAAGAGCCTAGCCACTTCCACACTACGACGGAGGTTTTCGCTGCGATCAGCAGACGTGAAGCCAAGATCCTTGCTGATACCCTGCCGCATGTTCTGGCCGTCGAGCACAACCACGGCACGGCCCATGTCAAATAACTTTCGCTCCAAGGCAAGCGCGATGGTCGTCTTACCGGCGCCTGTGAGGCCGGTGAGCAAAATCGTGGCGGACTGCTGGCCAAAGCGGGCAGCTCGCTCGCTTGCTGTCACCGTGCTGGGTTCACCGTGCAGGTGGGAGCCTTCGGATGAGTCACCCCAGTGATCCTGCTGGTCTGCCTCGGACTCACGATCGAGAATCATGCCGGCCCCAACGGTGCTATTCGTGAGACGGTCGATGACAATGAATGCGCCGGTCGTGCGATTGCGGCGGTAACTGTCAAAGGCGATCGGGCTGGACAGGCTGATGGCACAGCGGCCGATCTCGTTGAGCGACAAGGTCGGCGCATTCTCGCGATGCAGCGTGTTAACGTCGATTCGGTAGCGAAGCGTGCTCACCGTACCGGCAGTCATTTTGCTCGTGTGCTTAAAAAGATACTGCTTGCCGGGCACGAGCGACTCCTCCCCCATCCAGACAACCATGGCCTCACATTTGTGGTCTACCTTGGGGACATTCCCCGGCCGCACCAGCATGTCGCCGCGGCTGGAATCGATCTCATCTTCCAACGTCAGCACGATAGACTGTGGCGCAAACGCCTCGTTGATCTCGCCGTCATACGTCACGATCGAATGCACGCGGCTTTTTTTCCTCGACGGCAGAGAGACGATTTCGTCGCCCTTGCGAATGACCCCCGATGCAATGGTGCCTGCGAAGCCACGAAAGTCAAGGTTTGGCCGCAGCACCAACTGCACTGGAAATCGGAAATCCTCGAGGTTGCGGTCCGAGCCAATGTAGACATTTTCCAGGAATCGCATCAGCGGTGCGCCCGTGTACCACGGCATGTGCTGGCTGTTGGTGACGACATTATCCCCTTTGAGTGCCGATATCGGCATGAAGTGCACATCGGGCAGATCGAGTCGCGAGGCAAAGGCGATGTAGTCGGCCTTGATCTGCTCGAAGACCTCCTGTCGGTAGTCGACGATATCCATCTTGTTAATGGCGACGACGATGTGCTTGATGCCCAAAAGCGAGACGATGAAACTATGCCTTTTTGTCTGCGTAAGTACGCCATACCGTGCGTCGATCAGAATGATCGCGAGGTCGGCGGTGGATGCACCCGTTGCCATATTGCGTGTGTACTGCTCGTGGCCGGGCGTGTCGGCAATGATAAACTTGCGTTTCTCGGTCGAAAAATAGCGGTAGGCTACGTCGATCGTGATGCCTTGCTGCCGCTCGTCCTCCAGTCCGTCGGTAAAGAGCGCCAGATCCAGTTCGCCTCCCGTGGTGCCGTAACGAGACGTGTCTTTTTTGATCGCAGCGAGCTGATCTTCGTAAATCATCTTCGACTCGTAGAACAGCCGCCCGATGAGCGTGCTCTTGCCGTCGTCCACGCTCCCGCACGTGATGAATCGCAGCAATTCCTTGCGCTCGTGCTGTGCAAGGTATGCGTCGATATCACTGGCGATCAAAGCGGATTGGTGGGACATGGCGTGGGCGGGCTAAAAGTAGCCCTCCTTTTTCTTTTTTTCCATACTACCCGCTTCATCGTTGTCGATGAGCCGGCCTTGCCGCTCAGAGAACGTTGTCAGGAGCATTTCCTGGATAATTTCTGGGACTGTTGTGGCGTTCGAATCGATCGCCCCGGAAAGAGGGTAACAGCCAAGCGTGCGGAATCGCACGCGACGCATCTCGGGCTTCTCGCCAGGCTTCAGCGGAAGGCGGTCGTCATCCACCATGATCATCGTGCCATCCCGCCAGACAATCGGCCGCTCCTTCGCGAAGTAGAGCGGCACAAGTGGAATGCTTTCAAGATGGACATATTGCCACACATCCAGTTCAGTCCAGTTTGAAAGCGGGAAAACCCGAATGCTCTCTCCTTTCTTCACCTTCGTGTTGTAGAGGCTCCAGAGTTCTGGCCGCTGGTTTTTTGGATCCCAGCGGTGGCACTCGTCGCGAAATGAAAACACGCGCTCTTTGGCCCGCGATTTTTCCTCATCACGTCGGGCACCGCCGAAGGCCGCATCAAACCGGTACGCATTGAGCGCTTGCTTCAGACCTTCTGTCTTCATCACGTCGGTATGCACTTTGCTGCCATGCGAAATTGGGCCGATGCCTTGAGCAACACCTTCTTTGTTGATGTGTACGATCAGTTTCAGTCCGAGTTCTTTTGCGACGTAGTTGTCGCGGAGCGCATACATTTCCTTGAACTTCCACGTCGTATCGACGTGCAGCAGCGGGAAAGGAATCTGTGCCGGAAAAAAAGCCTTCTGCGCCAGCCGCAGCATGCAGGCGGAATCCTTTCCGATGGAGTAAAGCATCACTGGATTTTCAAACTCGGCCGCCACCTCGCGAATAATATGGATGCTCTCGGCTTCGAGTTGGCGTAGGTGTGTGAGGCTGTAGGCTGTCATGGATCTCGGCAATGGGGTTTCAAACGACGCGTTGAGTCGCATCCCTTTTGCCCCACTCTAGAAAAAAAGACGGGGTGCGACAATCTCAGTGAACTGCCGCGTGGGCGCCCGGGTGCCGGATGGCCTTTGCCGTGCAGTTTCAAGTTTTCGGCAGGACAAAACCACACCGACACGTTCAAAGACGCCATCACCGACGAAAATTCATTGGTTGTGACGACACCAAGATTCTCGCCCTTAAGGTGGTCGCATCGAAAGGGGGCATGTGCACCTTTTTCTTTGAATCGGAAGCTCGTCTTGCCCCTGCTGAACGCTCGTATTGCTCCTCAACGAAACAAAGATCTCTTACGCTTTTTTCGGCCATGCTTGCAAAACCACTTTGCATTGTTTATGCATATCAGTTGCGTTTAGCATGTACAGTCTCTCCGTCTGCATCGTCTCTCGATAAAGGATTCCGTTCATGTGTGCGCCTTATTGCGTTGCTCATCAGCTTCAAAGTCGGCGAGCATTCACGCTCGTGGAATTGCTCGTTGTGATCGCCATCATTGGCGTGCTCGTTGGGTTGCTCTTGCCGGCGGTGCAGTCGGCGCGGGAGAGCGGTCGGGCCGCTCAGTGCAAAAACAACCTCCGCCAAATCGGCGTGGCACTCCACCACTTTCACGATCACTCGCGGCGACTTCCCGCCGGGTGGAACGGCGTGCCACAGGGCCACGATCCGGCAGTGGCTGCCGACGATCAGCCGGGCTGGGGCTGGGGGGCAAGCCTTCTGCCGCAAATCGAAGAGGGCAACCTATTCGACACAATCGACACCCGCCTGCCCATTTATGATCCCACCAATCCCACATCGCGGGCGGATCTGCGCAAGGCATCCATACCGGTATTTCTCTGCCCTTCGGACACAAAAGGGCCCACCGATTCGGGGTCTGGATTTTTCACGATCGGAGCTGACGACGGCGCAGAAGAAACCACCGTCGATGGCCAACTCTATCACGCTGTAGATGGGGAGCCGTTTGTTCCGCTGTGCGATGTTGGCAAGAGCAATTACGTTGGCGTTTACGGCACCACCGAAGTGGATGAGTCACCGGCAGAGGGCAACGGCATTTTCTTTCGGAACAGTCGCGTTGCCTTTCACAACATTCTGGATGGCACGAGCCATACTGTCATGATTGGCGAACGCCATGCAAAATATGGCTGCAGCACGTGGGCTGGGGTGGTGGCAGGCTCCAAGGCGCAGCGGGTAAGAAATGTTGGTGTCGGCGATCACACACCCAACAATCCCGAGCACCACTTTGACGATTTCACGAGCCAGCATCCCGCCGGCGTCCATTTTTTGTTTGGGGATGCCTCGGTGCGTCGCCTGAACGACTCCATTGACGAATCCGTCTATCAATCGCTCTGCACCCGGCAGGGGGGAGAGCCGTCGGGTGGCGGTGAGTGACGTCCGGCGGCCGCCAGCAGGCCGACCGGAGCAGCCAACGGCCCCGCCCCACATTCCAAGGCAAAGGCCGCCGACTTGCCCCAAGACGGGTGGGCTTGGCGGCCCAAGCCTTGATGGCTGGCCCAGCGGAAAAAGGCCTTAAAAAAAATCTGCGCCCGCGAAGTTAGCGGCCGGGGCAGCGTACGGTTTAGGGAGAGACGCGGAAGTGTCCGGACAGTCCGAGGCTTTCCAAAGTTGGCCCCATCCCCCTGCCGATACTGTCAATCTCGTCCGGCTCTTTCTTGTTTTTTTGGCAGATGGTGGCCTTGTCTGGTTCCACCCCATTGATGTGAGGAGATCCACAGTGATCGCACACGCAAAACAGTTCCAACCACGCCGGGCTTCACAATCCGCATCCCAGTCGAGTTTCGAGCGGAGATTTACTTCGGCCGACTTCCATCCCAAGCCTGCCGCTGAAAAGCTTTCTGACGCCGAACGCAAGTCCATTCTGAGTGCCCGCCGGTTGAACTTTTTTGTCCGGCCGATCGAATTTATCCCGTGCCGCCAGTTCTTTCGTCCAAACGCTGAGAAACTGGCCACGGTGCCCCCCCACGATGCCAGTGTGCCGTTGCGCATCGATACCGCTGGCCCCAAGATTTACGGCTCGGCAAACCAGGCGCTGACGCCCTACTTGGCCAGCCTCTACCAAACGCGTCTGATCTCAAAAGATGAAGAGCAGTTTTACTTTCGCAAAATGAATTGGCTGAAGTTTCGAGCTGCCAAGGTTCGGAAAAAAATGAATGCCCGGCGAGCCACACTCAAGCAGATTGATCGGGCCGAAGGCTGGCTTACTGAGGCCGAGACGGTGAAGGCGATCCTCGTCACGTCAAACCTCCGGCTGGTGGTGTCGATTGCAAAGAAGTTTGTGGACATCACCAATTCATTTGAAGAGCTCGTGAGTGATGGAAATGTGGCCCTCATGCGAGCGGTCGAGAAATTTAACTTTGCTCTCGGCAATCGCTTCAGCACGTACGCCACATACGCCATTCAACGTCACTTCTATCGAATGTCACAAAAAGGCCGCCAGTTGCGCACCCGGTTTGTGTGCGACGACGAATCGTTGCGTTCCAAGCCCTCTGATCCACCCAACGCCGACTCCTGCTCGCCAGCACAGATCGACGTGCTGAAGCAATTGTTTGGCCAGTTTCTTTCCGAATTGGAGCCTCGAGAAAAGCAGATTGTCGTGGCCCGCTTTGGGTTTGACGGCAATCCGCCCCGCACGTTCCGAGAATTGGGCATAGAAATGGGCGTATGCAAAGAGCGGATCCGCCAAATTCAAGGCCTCGCCATGACGAAACTGCGCGAGATGGCCTCCAAATCCAAACTGGAGCAGACGGTGGATAACTGGCTGTAGTCCTTGAACACTGGCTCGATAGCATCGCCAGTTATGCGCCACGACACGAGGAAGCACGAAAGAACTACAGCATGCCTGAGTTAACTCCTCAATCCGCTTTGCAACGGGTGCTGCTCCTCGGAGCCTACGGTGGTGTTGGCTCAGCACTGGCCTCGTTGCTCGTGGCCAATGGCCATCAGGTTTTTCTAGCTGGCCGCGATGCCAGCCGCTTGCAGGAATTGTCTATCCAGCTAGGGATGCCGTATGGCCTCGTGGATGCCACAGACCCAGATGCAATCGATGCCTGCGCCGACGTGGCGACAGCCTCGCTGGGCAGCCTGACGGGGATCGCAAATTGCGTGGGCTCACTGCTGCTCAAGCCCGCGCATCTGACATCCACCGCCGACTGGAATGCCACGCTAGGGGCCAATCTGTCCAGTGCCTTTGGCTGCGTGCGGGCAGCTGGGCGGCTGCTCCAGGCCGACGGCGGATCAATCGTGCTGGTGTCGAGCGCCGCGGCACGAGTGGGCCTTGCCAATCACGAGGCGATCGCAGCGGCCAAGGCGGGGGTCATTGGCCTGATGCGCTCGGCTGCTGCCACCTATGCCCGGCAAAAGATTCGGTTCAACGCAGTGGCTCCTGGACTGGTGCGAACGCCGCTGACAAAGGGGCTTGTCTCGAGCGAGTTAGCAGAAAAGGCCTCGCTGGCAATGCACCCGCTGGGGCGGTTGGGCGAGCCTGAAGATGTGGCCCGGGCCATCGCTTGGCTCTTGGATCCGGCTCAAGGCTGGATTACCGCGCAGGTGATTGGCGTGGATGGCGGACTGGCCGATGTGCGGGGGCGGCCGGGTTGAGGCTTCCGAAATGCTGCCAAACCGCTTATTCTGTAGGGCATGAAAACAAATACCCCCACTGCGGCTCCTACGTTTCGTCTTTGGCTGATGATGGTTTTGGAATTTGCGATTTGGGGCGCATGGCTGCCACTTATCTGGGGCTACATGGGCAAGGATGGCCTAGCCTTCACCGACACGCAGATCGCCTGGGTGGGCAGTGCCTTCGCTATCGCCTCGATCGTGGGGATTTTCTTTTCCAGCCAGTTTGCCGACCGGACGTTCGCCGCCGAGAAATTCATGGCCGCGAGCCATTTGGTAGGCGGCCTGTCGATCCTCGGCATGTACTGGGCCAAGGACTTTCCCACATTCTTTGGACTCATGCTCGTGCACTCGCTTTTTTATGTGCCGACGATTTCTGTTTCCAACTCGATCGCGTTCACGCACATGAAGAACGCCCAGAAAGAATTCGGCGTCGTGCGCATGGGTGGCACGATCGGCTGGATCCTCGCGGCTTGGCCGCTGTACTTCATCCTGCAAGGGAAATCTGGCGCAGAAGCAGTGACCGCAAGCCGCTCCATCTTTCTTGTGTCAGGCATCACGTCGCTTGTGTTGGCAGCCTTCAGCCTCACGCTGCCGCACACGCCTCCCAAGCCGGCGGCGCCTGGCGACGGCGGCTTTGCCTGGCTCAAGGCGGCCCGCCATCTGGCCAGGCCCTATTTGCTGGTGCTCTTTCTGGTCACGTTTGTCGATGCTGTCATCCACAACGGCTACTTCGTGATGGCAGGCGACTTCCTCGGCAGTCAAACAGTGGGCATCAAACCCGAATGGATCATGCCGGTGATGAGCATCGGCCAAGTAGCGGAAATCATCACGATGGCTGCGCTGGGCACAGTGCTGGCACGGTTAGGGTGGAAGACAACCATGATTCTCGGCATTCTCGGCCATGCAGCCCGCTATGCCGTATTTGCCTTCATGCCAGAAAACCAATCTCTGATCATCGCGGTACAGGTGCTGCACGGTATCTGCTACGCGTTTTTCTTTGCCACGCTCTACATCTTCATCGACGCCGCATTTCCCAAGGACGTGCGATCCAGTGCTCAAAGCCTGTTCAATCTCTTGGTGCTGGGCCTAGGCGATCTGGTGGCGAAGTGGCTGTTTATTCCCCTGCGAAGCCAGCTCACCGTGGACGGCGTCACCGACTACCGGCAGCTCTTTGTGGTGCCTATGTTTCTGGCGCTGGCCGCCGCAGCGATCCTGCTGATCGCCTTCTGGCCGCCGCGATCGCTGGCCGTTGCTTCCAACGATTCCGATGAACTGCCTGCCCGCTGATCCATTGCCTGCAGACTGTTGACCCATTGCCTATGCAATGCGATGAACAAACGGAACGAATGCCCACGCCTGCCCTTCATGCCCTTCATGCCCTTTAAGAGGAGCTCTCCATTGCCACCCACCGATCCCATCCGCACGTTGCCAACGGCCGATCCTTCGGGCCCATTGGATTCGATTCATCACGTAGCCATCGCTGTTGAGAATGTGGGCGTAGCGGTGGAGTGGTATCGCAAACATTTTCGCTGTGAGATTGGTTATCAGGACGATACCTGGGCGCTGCTGCAATTCGGCAATACTCAATTGGCGCTCGTGATTCCGGCTCAGCACCCACCGCACATCGGCTTCATCCATTCCAAAGCCGAGGCATTTGGAAACTTAAAACTCCACCGCGACGGCACTCGGAGTTGCTACGTGGCCGATCCGTCGGGCAATCCCGTTGAAGTGCTGGCGCCGATTGAGCCTTGAAATTTGATCAAAACAGAACGAAAATAGGCTAAAATCTATCTTGCGTCGGTGCCCTAAGGGCTCCTAGTCTTCCCACTCCCTCCTCCGTTGGATGCGGGGGAACCCGAGCGGGAGAATTGCCGATGACAATTACACTTAAAATCCTTGCCGACCAACTCGGCGGCACGCTTTTTGATGCCGCTGGAGCCGCCACGGGCGACGCTCAACGGCAGCAGATCATCGGCGCAGCCACGCTCGAAACGGCTGGCCCCCAAGACATCACCCTCGTCGACTCCGTCGATAAAATACATCTGCTTGGGAAAAGCCTCGCAGGCGCCGCGATCGTGCCGCCGGGTTCTGGCCCGCTGGACCGCCCAACGATAGAAGTGCCCGATGTGCATCGGGCATTTGCTACGGCGATTATTGGCTTCCGGCCACCGCGACTTGCTCAGCGATGTGGCGTAAGCCCGCTGGCCATCGTGGACCAGACCGCGAGGATCGCGGCGGATGTGGATATTCATCCGTTGGCCACCGTCGGTCAGGATGTGGAGATTGGTGTCGGGGCGATCATCCACTCCGGCGCCAGGATCATGGCTGGTTGCAGGATCGGAGCAGGTACGATCATTTTTCCCAATGCGGTGCTCTACGAAGACACTCGCGTTGGCAAGCGTTGCCTCATTCATGCTGGCGCCACAGTGGGAGCCTATGGATTTGGGTACAAGATTGTGGATGGTGCCTATGCGATATCCGCCCAACTCGGCTGGGTCGATATTGGAAATGATGTAGAGATTGGCGCCAGCACGACCATTGACCGGGGCACCTACGGACCAACAATGATTGGCAACGACACAAAGATCGACAACCTTGTCATGATCGCGCACAACTGCCGACTTGGGGAGCACAACATGATCTGTTCGCAGGTGGGCGTGGCGGGCAGCACCACCACCGGCGATTGGGTCGTGATGGCTGGGCAATGCGGCGTACGCGACCATGTGCACATCGGCGACGGAGCAATTCTCGGGGCGCGGTCGGGGGTTTCCAACGACGTGCCACCTCGCACTACCGTGCTGGGCGAGCCAGCCATTGAACTGCGGGAGAGAAAACTGCAGTTAGCCACAATCAGCAAGCTGCCAGAAATGCGAAAAACACTCAAGCAACTCGCTGCACGCGTCGAGGCACTGGACCGCCTTCACACCAACCCCAGCGCCGAAGCCGCCTGACGCTCTCCCTCCATACATGCACCACAACACGCACGCACTCGCGGGGGAAACCATCGGTATCTTGGCCGGTTGGGGCCGATTTCCTCTGGCTGTAGCAGAAGCCATTCACCGACGAGGTGGCCGCACGGCCGTGCTCTCGATCCGCGATCATGCCGATGCAGCGATGGAACTATTGGCCGACGAGTATGGCACCGTGGGCGTGGCAGAGATCGGTAAAGCAATCGATTTTTTTCGTCGCCACGGCGTACGTCGCGCCACAATGGCTGGCAAGATTCACAAAACGAAGCTCTTCGCAAGGGGTGCGTGGGTGCGCCATCTGCCCGACTGGCGTGGGCTGCAAACATTCTGGCCGCATTTTATCAGTCGTCGCCGAGACAATCGCGACGACTCCCTTTTGCAAGCGATCACCAACGCGATTGAAGCCGGCGGCGTACACATCTGCCCCGCGACGGACTTTGCTCCAGAACTCTTGGCCGGCGGCGGAGTGCTCGCGGGCAGACCACTGTCGTTGTCGGAACAATCCGATATAGCGTTTGGCTGGCGGCTGGCAAAGGCGCTGGGCCAACACGATATCGGGCAAACGGTCGTCGTCAAAAATAGGGCGCCGCTGGCCTTGGAGGCCATCGAGGGCACAGACGAATGCATCCGTCGCGCCGGCAGGCTCTGCGGCTCTGGCGGTATGGTCATCGTGAAAGTGGCCAAGCCGCAGCAGGATCTCCGGTTCGACATGCCAACGATTGGCATCGGCACGCTTGAATCGTTGCGAGCCGCTGGTGGGCGAGTGCTGGCCATTGAGGCTGGCCGAACCATTCTTGTGGATGCCGATCGGCTTTCTAGTTTTGCTATGCGGAGCGGTGTCACCATCGCCAGCTTCTTTGACGATGCAGGTGAGGCTCTCATGCGGTCGGCGGCTCGAGATGTAGCCTGAGTGTGGGCTTTGGCACGGTGCCGCCGAAACCGCTATCGTGTATTCACATACGGTTTGTGACTCAGCCATAGTACGTGTCACGTATGCCCGGCTGGCGGGATCGTTGGCGAGGATGGCGTAGAAGCAATGCCACAATGGCTCCATGCGTTTCAATGAATGCAACCACTCAACCGCCGCGATCCTGCCGTCCACGCCTTGCAACGGGCGTAGTCGCTCTGGCTTGGATGCTGCTGGTCGGCATGGCACAGGCACAACAAAGCGATATCGAGCCACTGGCCATCGATGCGGCGATTGAACAGACCGCCCCGATTGTGCCCCAACTCACCCACTTCATGGGCCGCGAGATCGCGCAGACGATGCATTTCACGGGCGCTCCGTGGCTGGTCCGCGAGAGCCGCCAGCGAGAGGAGGATTGTCGGTTGCTTCTGGATGCCTTGGCAATCCAGCCCGGGCAGACCGTCTGCGATATGGGCTGCGGCAACGGATTTTACACGCTTGAATTGGCCAAGCTCGTCGGGCCTCGTGGGCTTGTCTACGCCGTTGATGTGCAGCCGCAGATGCTCGGATTCTTGGCTCGCCGCGCAGCCGAGGAACACCTCACAAACATCCGGCTTGTGTTGGGCACGCCGAATGACCCCCGCTTGCCCAAGGGGCAAATTGACGTCGTGTTATGTGTTGATGTCTACCACGAGTTCGCGGACCCAGAGACGATGCTCGCGAAAATGCGGGAAAGTTTGTCTGTGGGTGGCCGACTCGTCTTGGCAGAGTTTCGCGGCGAGGATCCCACCGTTCCGATCAAACCGCTTCACAAAATGACCAAAGCACAGGTGCGTGCCGAATTGGGGCCGGCTGGATTTGAGTGCAACCAGGAATTTGATCGACTGCCTTGGCAACACTTGCTCTTTTTTGGGGTCCGCAGCGAACCATAAGCCGAACCATGTCGTGCGAGCCGAATCAGCCGATGTGGAATCCAAGCAGCGACGTGGTTTCGCTTCGGGCTTGTAGGAGAGGGTGACGTCTCCCGGCGACGTGAAGTTCGCTAGGCATCAGGCCTGCCCCAACATCACGTCTGATCGCAAACTCACCGCCCAGCCTTCGCCAATCGTTTCCAAACGCAAACGACCCGCAAGCGTTTCGCTGTTCATCCGCACAACACATTCCGTGGCGGCTGTCAGATCGACTGCGTCGCTCGAGAGCAGATCAAATGTGCCTGCGGCCATCCGCCTAGCAGATCCTCGGCCCCCTGAAATCTCGCCTTCAATGTGATCCAACCACGCCAGACGGTGCGGCACAATTTCCATCCCCGCGACGCACGGACCGCCTGCCTGCGGCACGTCCATCAGCCGCCACGTTCGGCATGCTTCGCCAGCTTCCAAGAGCAGATCGAAGTGCCGACCGAGAGGATCGTCGGGGGCGGCGATGTGTTCGAGGAGTGCGAAGCGGGGCATGGCAAAAGAGGCATCACAAGAAAGAGAAAGCGAACGCTGTTTAATACTCGCTACCAGACTCAGTTCCGACCACCGGCGCGCCCGGCAACACAAGCGGCTTTGGCCTGTGACGCACCGCGCGGCGGGCGTTTTCATCCTTGAGGCGTTCTACAACGGCATCGAGGCTCATCGCGCCTAAGTCGCCGTCGAGCCGGTCTCGCAGACTGACAGTGCCCGCCGCCTCATCCCGAGGACCACAGACAACCATGCATGGGATCAGTTCCAACTGCGCCGTCCGCACCTTTGCGCCGAGCTTCTCGGCAGCTAGGTCGAGCCCCACTCGCAAGCCCGCTGCCTCCAATCGAGATTGGACAAGCCTTGCGTATCCTTCGCTCTTCTCGCTCACCGGCAGCACCCGCACCTGCTCCGGCGCCAACCACAGCGGGAAAGCACCGGCGAAGTGTTCGATGAGCACGCCGATAAAGCGTTCCATTGAACCCAGCGGTGCCCTATGGATCATCACAGGTTGGTGCCGACCGTTATCGGCGCCAATGTATTCCAAATCAAATCGCTCAGCACTGGGCAGATTGTAGTCGAGTTGCACCGTGCCAAGCTGCCACTCTCGACCCAGCGAATCATTGACGACGAAATCGATCTTCGGACCGTAAAAAGCTGCTTCTCCCGGTTCAGGCTCGCAGCCCGGCAGGTTCATCCGACGGGCTACGCGTTGAATCGCAGCCTCCGCCTCGTCCCATCTCGCAGGCGGCCCGACATACTTGTCGCTTGTAGGATCGCGGAACCCCAACCGCACGCGGAAATGATCGAACGCCAGACTCTCCAGCACTTTGAGCGTGAAATCGATGCAGCCAGCCACTTCCTCTTCAACCTGCTCAGGCATACAGAATATGTGGGCATCGTCTTGAGTAAAGCCTCGCACCCGGGTCATACCGCCCAACTCCCCCGACTGCTCATAACGGTAGACGGTGCCAAACTCAGCCAGCCGTAGCGGCAGCTCCTTGTAGCTTCGCGGCCTCGCTTTATAAATCATCGTGTGGTGCGGGCAGTTCATCGGTTTGAGGAGATACTGCTCGTCTTCGCTCATGACAATCGGCTTGAATTGGCTGTCGGCGTAATAGGGATAGTGGCCGGATATCTTGTAGAGATCCACCTTGCCGATGTGCGGCGTGTAGACCGGCTGGTAGCCGCGTTTTGTGAGTTCCTCTCGCACAAACGATTCCAGTACGCCTCGCACAACCGCTCCCTTGGGCATCCAGAGCACAAGGCCCTGGCCAACCAACGGACTGGTTGTAAAAAGATCCAGTTGCTTGCCGAGCACGCGGTGGTCGCGTTTTCTTGCTTCCTCCATCGCGAGTAAGTGCGCGTCCAGATCTGCCTGTGTAAACCATGCTGTGCCGTAGAGTCGCTGGAGTTGTTCGCGCGAGGCATCCCCTTTCCAATAGGCTCCGGCGATGCTTGTGAGCTTGACGGCGCCAATGCTTCCCGGACTGGGTAGATGTGGTCCGCGGCACAGATCAACAAATTCGCCCTGCCTGTAAAATGACAGCGTCTGATGATCGGCCAAGCCCGTCTGGATGTGTTCGACCTTGAGCGGTTGCTTAAGATCTCGCACGATCTCGACGGCTTTGTCGCGAGGCACTTCAACTCGCTCAAAGGCTTCGTCGTCTGCGATGATTTTTTTCATCTCAGCCTCAATGGCCGGCAGGTCCTCGTCGGTGATCGGACGGCTGGCCCGCATGTCGTAGTAAAAGCCCGCGCCAACTGTGGGCCCAAACGCCAGTTCAACGTCGTCGAACAGACGCATCACCGCGCGGGCCATCACGTGTGCCGCCGAATGCCGCATAACGGAAAGGGCCTTTGAGTCGCCGGCGTGCAGCCATTCGATCGCACTGTCGCCATCGGTTGGGAGCACCGCGTCGAGTCCAACTGTCTGGCCATCGAGCACGGCTGCGATTGGCCGGCTACGTTTGGATTTTTCAGGACCGCCTCCGCCGCTGGCTTGAGCCCCCCCAGTGGCCCCAGTATCTGCGGCAATATCAGCCACGCGTGCACCAGGGAGATATTCATGAACAACGCCATTGGGAAAGTGAACGGTAGGCATGGTGGTGTTGTCGGGTGGTCTCAAATGGGGAATAGAAAGCAGGTGCGATTGCAAAGTATCCGGACGGGCGTGCCAGCCACAAGAGCATCTCATCCGCTACGCACAACGCTGGCTTGACTGTCGACGGGCTTGGCGCGACACTACAGGAACCATCTGCGCGGGCGATTAGCTCAGTTGGTTAGAGCACTAGCTCGACAAGCTAGGGGTCACAGGTTCGAGCCCTGTATCGCCCACTGTCCTTTTGTACACTACCTCTGCTCTCTCGGGCAAAACCGTGATAACTCCGGGCAAGCGAGTTGTTTCGACTCCGTCTTGCGATTCTTTTTGATTCCTTGCGGGAGCCTGCTGCGTCGGATTTTGCGCTGTCGCTGCGTCGGATTCTGCGTCGGATTTTCTGCCGGCATTGACGACGGCCTCCAAGTGATGATTGCGAGCCTGCAAGTAGTGGGCCGCTGCGATCGCTGGAGAGTGTCCCAGCCAGGCTGCACACTCGTGGGCAGGGTGCTTCTCCACCCAATCCATTTCGCATGAGGCCCGTAGGTTCTGGAACAGCCTAGGCCATGGCTTGCAGCCTGCTCGTGCCACGATCTTCTTGAACGTCGTGCGGAGATTCAAACCACCCCCAGCAGCCTTGGGGGCCACCAACGTAGCGCCCTCGGGGGCCTGCTCGAAGGCTTCCCTCAGAATCTCATGCGGGGCTCCCTGAATTGGCACTACACGTACAGCATGATCTCCACCGCGATGCTCGGTCTTTTTCGATAGCACAGTGAGCCGGCCCTTCTCCCAATTCACATCTGCCCACGTGATAACGCCAACCTCAGACGGGCAACGTAGGCCAGCATACCGACTCAGCCCGACAATCACCTTCCACTCGATAGACGGGCAAGCGTCCAAGACTGTCTCGATTATTTCTGTTGAAACGTAGACGAGTCTGGAAGCATTCACTTGAGAGCCCGCCCGCATATCTTCAAATGGGCTCTTCGTAATCCAGTTCCAACGAACCGCTTTCTTAAACACTTGTTTGGCAACCATCACTCGCTTTGCAATTGTGGCGGGTGCCAAGCGATTGTCGCTTGTGGTGCGATTACAGGTGCCCTTCGTGTTTTTTGCAATCGCGCTCCGCCAGTTGTCAGCCAACTCTGGCGTGATCTCCGTAATGGGCTTCACGCCTAGCGGATGTGCCACAACTATCACCGCTTCGGCAGCGTTACTGCTTACTGTGCCGGCGGCGGCCATCGGCGTCCTTTCGCTTGGTTTATTCCAAGTAGATGCAGCGGATTGCCCCCCCTGTCCAGAGGGAGGAATTGACTGATGGACCAAGGTTGTCCCTCGGCCAGACAATCATTGCCGCCGGCAGTCATTCAATGCGCCGTTCGCCCTTCTCGGAGCCTAGTACATCCATGTCCGACAATCCCGCAAAACTGTGGCACCTTGCAAAAGCCGACAAGAAAATCGGCACATTCACCTCCCAGCAGCTTGCCGACATGGGCAAGGCGGGGCAGATCACCAGCGACATGATCGTTTGGCGTGACGGCATGGACAAATGGCAGCCCGCATCTAAGGTGAAGGGCCTAGCAGTCAAACAGTTACCGCCAGTCCCGCCATCGGCTCCACAGCAGCCTGCGATCACGGTCGCCTTCGTACCGGCTCCCGCATCGCAGCCGATGCCGGTTAGCGGTCACGTCACCATCGAGAAGACGGGGAAGTCACTCAAGCTGCAACAGTTGCTGTCGTTCCTCTGTATCGTGATCGGATTCGGGATTGCCGCCATCGCGATAACAACTCGGCGACCGGACACTACCGGGATTAGTTCCGCCGCATCAGCCGGGAGCCTCATGTTCGTCGGCGGCATTATGTGGCGTGTCGTGACCCGCATCCGCGTCTGGTGGCATCACGGATGACGGTGCAAACGTCAAAAAACAGACCCGCCAACTGCGGCAACGCGCTCGCGATGGGCTTGGGATGCTCTGATGCGTTTTAGGATGTTCCAGCACCCTACCCCCCTGCGGGCTCTATCGCCCAGACGGCACCGCCATTGCCTTGCGCTCATGCTCGCTGGCTCGCCACTCCCACGGCGGCAGTGCCTTTGCGTCAGCCCATAGCCCACGCTTCGCGGCACGAGCGGATTGCTCCGCAGCGGCCAACGTCTGCGAGCCGGCTCGTGGGCGGCGTACTCTGGGGTTTCGACATGCAAGCTTAGGCGGGCTCGCCAACCCCCAAAACCGTACCGTTTTCAGCCTCTTCGGCCTTTGCCTTCTTTTGCCGCATCGCTTTGTTGGCTGCTCGGGAAACCAACCTCTGAGCTTCAACTGCTTTTTCGCCGTCGGTCACATCCCGCTTAATGACTTCTTGGACTAAGGCCTCACGGATTTCATCGACGGATATACGAACGTCTGGCGACAACCGTTTTAACTCCCGCCGGATGGTGTGAAGGATGGGATCGCTCAAGATCAGAGCGGCCAGATTGAACCGACTACGAACGCGAAGTTGGTCGCTGTAGGCATCGAGGCCGGATCGCTGAATCCCTTCTTTGGAAAGTAAAAACAAGTCTTCATGAGCGTCCGCATCGTTGTGATCAAGAGAGAGAATATCTAGTTCGAGCACTAGATCGGCCGTAATCGGTTTCGAAAACGACACGCTGAACACCTTCCAAATTTGCCCGTTGGTTAGTACGACCCACTCAACGCCTTCGTTCGCAGCGTAGTCCACGGCTTGCTTTACATGGCTTTCCTTGAGGCTGACCCCGATAGCCTTAACCTCAATTAGCGTTTGAAGCTTGTCGTCGATCTTGGTGGCGAGATCGCAGTAAGTTCCTCGAATCGCATATTCACGAGTGATATCGCTGTATTTATCGAACCCGAAAATCTCAGCGAGCATATCTGTGACGATCATAGAAGTGTCGCTTTCGTTGACATCCCTAGTTCTGGCCGACTCCAAAACAGGCTGGAACCTCTTGAGCCCTTTCTCCATGCGGTCGGCCACTTTCTTGGGGATTGCCATGAATGGACTCCTTGAGGTCGCTTTTGGATTTTGACTGTCCCCCATAAGACCCTTGACAAAGCCCTCTGTCTAGGGGGGTATGCCACCGTCCATTGCACATGCTGCCGCAGCACCAGTTCCGCCAACCGCTCGCGTGATGACTTGCCGAACGGCTGCCCCAACTCGTGAGCGTCGATGCCCTGCAACCTCACTTGAGCGTGACGTTATCGCCACGCAGGCAATGCACCGTGTCACCGTCGTGAACGCTCACCACTCGCACCGTGTCAGCAGCAGCGGCGTGAGGATTAGCAAAGGCATTGCCATGCCTTTGCTATCGTTACTGCTTACGGTGCCGACGGACTGCGGGCCACGCGAAAACCCAGATTCTCTCTCTGGAAGTGGTGCCGTTTAAGGAGGGGCAGGTCAGGCGAGATCGAGGAGTCACTGCAACTCGCCACGTCGATCATGCCAGTGGGACTGGAGACGGTGATCACGCTGCAGGACTGCGCCGACCTGCTCGCCGACCTGCTCGCCGCGCTGCGGGAGTAATGACGGCGGGCCCGCCTAGCTGCCCGTTGACAAAGTCCTCCGTGTACTTTGTCCACTTGAAAAACTCCTGGTTTTTTGCGGGTGCTACGCACCCGAGACCGCATCGTGCGGTCCAACACGCGGTTTATCCACAGCCTGCTAGCGGGCCGCGTCCTTCGGCTCAAAGTAGCGGCCGAGGATCCGCGCCAAGACCTGCTTGCCGCGGCTGTTGCCGTGGATCGAATCCCGCGCGAAATGGTCGTAGGGCTTGTAGGACCGCAGCATGTAGTCCTCCCACGCCTTGCGGATGTCGAAGAATTCCGCCCGCTCCTCGCGGCACATCCGCCGCAGCCGCGTAGGGAACTGCTCCATGTCGTCGACGGCCACGGCCGGCGTCTTCGACCGGACATAGATCGGCTCGTAGACCTCCCGCGGCGCGATGGCCCCGCTCATCACGAGGATCTCGCAGTTCGATACCTGCCAGATCTGCCGGATCACGCTGCGCATCGCCTCGACGTCGAAGCCATGGCTGATGCCGGCGATCATCACGAGGTCGGGCTTGTAGTCGAGCACGAAGGGCTTCACGCGGCCCTCGTCCTTATAATACTGGCAGCCGGCGCCGCCGCGGACGCTCGTCACGATCTCGATCTTGGTCTTGGGATAGGTGCGGGCCAGCAGTGTCTCGTAGAGCGAGTTCGAGGTGTCGTTGCAGATGCTGTCGCCGAGCATCACGATCCGCAGCGTTCCGCCGCTGGCCAGCCGCTGCATCGTCTCGGGGAGAAACTGCCAGCGGTCGGCCGCGGGCTCGAACTGCACCACCGGGCACTCCGCCGCGAGCCCCGCCCCCCATGCGGCCGCCTCGTCGGCGGTGATCTTCTCGACCCGCAGGTTCTTCACGGACAAGGGCCCCGCATTGGCCTGGAGCCGGATCCGCGCCTTGCGGGCGTCGGCATGGCCGCGGAAGCAGAGCACATACGGCCGCCAGTCAGTGGAAGAGTCGATGCTGTCGTGGTCGTCGCTTACGATCTCCTTGCCGTCCTTGTCGAGGAACACCGCCGCGCAGAGCGGCTTCTCCGACGCCTGGGCGAGGAACCGGAGCCGGTAGAAGGCGAACGGCTCGACGGGAAAGGACTTGCTCATGAGCTGGCCCTTCCGGATACGGATGCCGTGCTCGTCGGGGTCGTCCGCCAGCCAGATCGTGTCGCCTTCGAACGGTGTCGGGGCCTTCGAGGGCTCCCAGCCATCGGCCGCCGGCGCGAGGCGGAAATCAGAGGTGAGGAGCGTTGTAAATTCATTGAACCGGATGTTGCGGTAGCGGATCGTGCCCACCATGGTGCCGTGGATCTGCAGCGCGATCACGCCCTCCTGCGGGATCGTGGCGTCGGTCTCCGTGTAGTCGACTGTCTGGACGCCGTTGATCGAGAGCTGGATCCGCCGACCCTCGCAGCGGACCACGTATTCGTTCCAGCCGTCCTTCGCCCGAGCGCGGGCCTGCGCGACGGTCTCCTTGGGCGGTGTCACGAGCACTCGGTTGCGGCGGCTCTCGTCGTAGAGACAGCCCTCGTAGGCGTCGCCGATGTCGGCCTGGTAGCCGATCACCTCGTGGTGGTTGGGAATGCGGACGGTGCGGAACTGAACGCCGGCATTGAGGTCCTTACTGCCGTCGATCTTGTATTCGAAGCGGAGCTCGAAGTCGCTGAACGTGCGGTTGGTGGCGAGGAACTCATTCTGCGGTGCGGCCTCCGTCGGGCTGCCCGCCACGATCGCGCCATCCTCGATCCGCCAGGTGGCTTTCGTGTCGCCGTTCCAGCCCGCGAAGGTCGTGCCGTCGAAGAGCGTCTCCACCGGCGCCGACGGCGGCTGCTCGGCCGCGGCCACCCACGGGCAGGCGACGGAGAAGAGGGCGGCCACCAGGGGCAGGGCCAAGCTCAGCGACTGGCGGCGGGAAGACGAGGGAAGGGGGAGACGCATCCGGGTGGGCTTTCCAAAGGAGGTCGGGCGAGAACTGAAGAATCTTACATCCATACAATACATATGGCCTTGGACGTGGTTTTGTCATCCAGCGTCAGTTTCTGGGGCTTTGGGAGGGGCGGCGATCACGGCAGGCTTGAAGGATAAGGATAGCCCGGTCAACGGCACTTCCGAAAGCGTTAGACCAGCGGCGGCGGGGCCACGGGCAACGCCTTGCGGATGTGCCGCAGCGATCACCGCTCCGGCACCGTCAGACTTCGGCATCCGCCTCGCCCTCCGTGCCTGCGCTACTGTTGCTGGACTGCTTACTGTGCCAACTGACTGCGGGCCACGCGGAAACCCAGATTCTCTCTCTGGAAGTGGTGCCGTTTAAGAGGGGCAGGTCAGCCTTCTGGAACAGAGCGTCACAGTCTCGCTCCAACACCCCGCCGATCAGTTTGCAGTTCCACGCCGGGCTACGACGAACGACTTCTTGCGCCAGAATGTCGATTTGCCGCCAGCCCAGCCGTTGAAGCGAACGAATGGAAGTACCGAAAACCACCGTTTCAATTCCACTCCACAACGCCGCTGCTTGGCACATGGGACACGGCTCAGCGGTCGTGTACAAGACGAGGCGCTTCCCTTCGATGCCAACACCTGATGAAGACAGCCCGTTGATAGCGTCGATTTCGCCGTGCCACGTTGGATTGACTGAAGTCTTGTTCCAGCCTTCTGAGAGGATTATGCCGCTGTCGCCATCCACGATCAAAGCCCCAAAGGGTAGATCGGGAACATTCGCCGCCAGTGCGATGGCCCGCCGCATGTAGAGTTCGTGATCATTCATGCAACCCTGCGTTCAATTTCCTTCCGACACTCTGGGCAAGTATGGAAGCGGGTTCCCGTGCAGCAAACGAGATGCTCGTAACACATTTTCTTTTCGCCGCACTCCCAGCATTGAGCCAAAACCATCTCTGGCTGTTCCTGCGGCGGTGTAGCATTCTCAAAAGTATCCATATCTCTTCTTTCGTGATTCCAAAAAAGTGTTCACGCCGTACTCTAGCAAACTTTAGGAATAGGTAACATTCAATGAACTGTCCAAATGAATGGTGATACCTTCTAAGTTTAGATTGTGTCCTTCAATAGACCAGCCACGCCTTGGAGTTCGTGGAAAAGGGCGCGGAGATTTACGCGAAGGCGTGAACCGCAGATGCTCTTTACAAAACCGCTGAAACCAAACACCCTGTGTCGTCAGCTAGAACCAAGCAACAATCGGATGAATATTATGAACCACTTGCCAAAAGAAGAAGCAATCAAAGGGGCATTTTTTGGTGCCCTTGTTGGTGACGCCCTCTGTCTTGGCAGTCATTATGAATACGATGCCGCAAAGATTTTTAAGGCCTATGGCAATAGGCCAGTTGACAAATTTATGTCACCTGGCGAAATGATGGGTGGCCACACTCATGGAATCGGATGGGGTGAGCGCAATTACCATCCGGGTAAAACGGCCGGGGGAACCACCGACTACGGTGATTACAATATCCTCGTTTTAGAGCATTTGGCGGCTATCTCCGACCCTCCGAGAGCCTTGAGTGTTGCAGCGATGATTCCTCATTGGATGAATCGTCTTGAGAATGGCTGGGGTTCATGGATTTGCACCATGACTCAAGAGACCTATGCGCAAGTCAAAAGAGGAACCCCGATTGAACATCTTGGCGGTATCTCGAACGCGATGGCTATCCGCCATGTTGCGGCCCATGCCTACTATGAAACCGAAGAAGAATTGGTGGACGCGGCAAGAAAAACAATGTTCACCCATAGAGATACTCATGCATTAGGCGGAGGAGAGTTTTTTGCGCGCGTCACCCACCGAGTTATGAATGATGCCACCCCTCTCGATGCGATTGAAAGCGTGGCATTACTGATGGGGGGATTTTTTGAGCAAAAAGCGGCTCAAGCCATTGCGAAATGTACAGAAGAGGCGGATCCTAGCTCGGCACTTTCCAAAGAGCCTTTCTCGGATGATCTAGCCCTCACGAGCATGGCAAGACTATGGGATATCGGCCGCTCTGAACCGATCAAAGTCGGTAAAGCCAGCCCAACCGAGGGGACGCTTCCGGGCGCGATCTATTTTATTCTTAAGTATGCAAACCAAGAAGACGGATTAAAACAAGCGCTTCAAGCCAATACAATGGTTGGTGGCGATAATGCGTCACGGAGCATTGCAATCGGAATGGTATTGGGTGCTTATAAAGGGGTTCATGCGATCCCACGTGCATGGAAGGAGACGCTGGATCAATGGGACTATTGTGAGAATCTGCTCAATCAGCTGCCACTGCTAAAACACCGACCAATCACTCTCCAAGGAAACTGACCACCCAAAACTTCTGGATTTCAAACGGTTTTTCTGGGCCAGCCGGTCGCCAGCAGCATCGTTGCGGCGTGAATGTCGACGATCGTCTCTAGGTCTTGGCAATAGCCGCCGCCGCAGACGATCGCTACCGGTGTCGCGGCAGTGGTGGCGGCCGCCAGGACCATCCGGTCTCGCTCCAGTAATCCGGCCTTCGTGAGCCCAAGCCGGCCGAGCCGATCTCCTTCATAGGGATCGGCCCCGGCGATGTAGAGCACGATATCTGCGCGGGCCCGGTCGAACGACTCGGCAAGGGCCGCCGCAAGAGCCCGCAGATACTCGTCGTCGCCGGTGCCATCCTCGAGCACGACATCGAGCGAGCTGGGATATTTTCGCAATGGAAAGTTGCGGGCGCCATGCATCGACATGGTGAACACGGTCGGGTCGTCGACAAAGATCTCCGCCGTGCCATTGCCCTGGTGGACGTCGCAGTCGAGGATCAGCACCCGTTCAACGCTCCCGCGGGCCTGCATTTCTCGGGCCGCCACGGCCGTGTCGTTGAACACGCAGAAGCCCTCGCCCCAGTCGGTGCCAGCGTGGTGCGTGCCGCCGGCGAGACTGGCAGCGATGCCATCCTCGAGGGCGGCAGCCGCCGCGTCCACGGCCGCGCCCGTGCTGCGAAGCGACCGCTCGACCAGTTCGCGGCTCCAGGGGAACCCGATCCGCCGCACCTCCTCCCGCGAGAGGGTGCCCGCCATGACCCGACCGAGATAGCCCTGCGCGTGCACGCGGAGCAGTTCGTCGTCGGTGGCGGCATGCGGCTCGATGAATTCAAGCGGCATCCCAGCGGCTGCGTGCTGCTCCAGCCGCCGTCGCAGGAGCATGTATTTGTCGATCGGAAAGCGGTGGCCATCCGGGAGCGGCAGGGGATATCGATCGCAGGGGAAGAGTCGCATACCGAGGGATTGTAGGCCCTCACGGCATGCTGTCCGGTGCCCCACGCCGTGGCATCCCCTGCCCTGAAGGATAGCCCGGTCAACGGCACTTCCGAAAGCGTTGGACCCTCGATGAGCGATCGATGAGGCGAACTGGGTGCAAGAGTACCCAAGTAGCGGGGCCACGGGCAACGCCTTGCAGATGTGCCGCAGCGATCACCGCTCCGGAAACGTCGGGCTCCGGCATCCGCCTCGCCCTCCGTGCCTGCGCTACTGCTTACTGTGCCGACTGACTGCGGGCCACGCGGAACCCCAGGAAGCAGTGGTAGCGGAACGGCGGGGCGACGCTGCAGCGGAACGCCGACCGGCAGAGGCCCGGGAAGTCCCCCCAGCTGCCGCCGCGAAACACGCGGCCCGAGCCCCCTTCGGGGCCAACCGGATCTGCGCCGCCCGGCAGCTTGTCGCCGTACCAATCCGAACACCACTCCCACACGTTGCCATGCATGTCATACAAGCCCCACGGGTTTGGCTTCTTCAAACCAACCTTGTGGGCGTATGGCTCGTCAGCTGTATTGCCACTAAACCAGGCGTACTCGCCCAACTGCTTTGCATCGTCCCCAAATGAAAACGCCGTCGTCGTCCCTGCCCGACACGCATACTCCCACTCCGCTTCTGTCGGGAGCCGGTACTCTTCAGCGTCTTTCAATCTTCCAGCCTTGCGTTCTAAGTCCGTCAGCTTCTCGCAAAACTCATCGGCATCAAAAAAAGAAACAGAAGTAGCGGGGCAATCCTTGTCAGCCTGTACGTAATCCTGTCCCTCCCACGGCTCCGTGCCCATCACTTGCTTCCACTGCCCGTGTGTCACTGTGGTTTTGCCAAGCGCGAATGGCTTTGTCAGCGTTACGGCAACTTGTTCCTCGTTGGGCATATGACCCTTCTCACCCGCAGGGCTGCCCATCGTGAACTTCCCTGCCGGAATCTCAATCAACTCCATGCCAGTCGAGTTCATAACAGCAGCAGGCATTGAAATCCTCGCGGTAGACGTTGGTCGATCTAGGCGAAATATTACCTCGTGGGGGGGGGTGGGGGCAAGCCTCAAAAAACAGGCTGGCCTATTGCGGAAACGCGATCCGAACGGGCGTGGGTTGCTCGATAAAGCAAACGTGGGTTTGTCCCGCAGGCACCACATCACTTGTGGAAGCAACAGCAGCATTCAGTAGCTGTTCGTCCTCTAATCATTGAACCGCTTGTCCGCTTCCAAATCGTGTTGTCATCGTATCCCAGTGCTTTTCTCAGTCCTAACCAAAAAACAATAAATCCGTGTATCGCCCTCGTAGCAATCTCGCTATCGATCTGGCGTGTTGCAAACAAGACAGCTCCGTTCAAATACGTCACGATCATTCTGGAAGTATCTCTTCAACAAAGGAATCCCGTATGCCACACCTCTCACTCGATCAAGCCTCCACAATTTTGCAGGCTGCACGCCAAACTGCCCGTGCAGCCAATTACAAGCCCATGGGCATCGCCGTGCTCGACTCATCTGGGCAATTGGTGGCGTTTCATCGCGAAGACGGCGCCAGCATGTTTCGTTTTGACATTGCCAGAGCCAAAGCGTGGGGCGCAGTCGGCATGGGGGCATCGAGCCGCGTATTAGCGGAACGGGCAAAAGAAAACCCGAACTTCTTTGTCTCTTTATCCGCGACCTCTGAAGGTAAATTTCTCCCTCAACCAGGCGCCATACTTATTCAAGACGCTTCGGGTCTTATCATGGGTGCAGTTGGTGCAAGCGGTGGAACTGGAGACGAAGACGAATTGATATGCGCTGCTGGCGTTAGGTCAGCGGGCTTAGTTGTTGGTTAGTGCAGCCCTATGAACAATGGCGGCACATCCATCGCCCAAGCGCCAGAGGACAGCCCGGCCAATGGCACTTCGCAATTGATTGATGGCTACCGGCAGCGTCGGGCTCCGCCCTCCGTGCCTGCGCTACTGCTTACGGTGCCGACTGACTGCGGGCCACGCGGAAGCCCGGATTCTCGCACTGGAAGTGGTGCCGTTTAAGGGGGGCAGGTCATCAGGACTCGGGCTTTTTTCTCGGGGGTCATTTAGGGTCGAACTGGGCCTTCACATAGCCGATGAACCGCTCCCGTTCCTCCTTCAGACCGCGAAACGAGCGGGCGTCGCAAAGGTCCTTGATCTTCTTGATGAAGTCATTCATGGCCTTCTTTCGCTCCCCCTTTTTCTCAATCGCGAGAAGGTGGTCACGAACCTTATCCCATTCATTCGCCCAGATAATCTGGCTACGGAAGAACAGCTCGTTTTTTAAGCACTCTTGGAGAATAGATCGTATGGCGTTGGCTTCCGTTCTCACTTTCTGGTCGCCGTGGGGAAGCCCATAGGTGACATGAGCAACTAACGGATCCATCTTCTCCGCGATACGGAACAATTGCTTCGGCTTCGCCGATTCCATCTTTTTGATCTCTGCGAAACACTTGACCGCTCGGTCCACGATATAGGGGATGCCGTCGATCCTGGCTTGGCAGGAATGTCGCATAGCACTTGCGAGGTCCTCTGGCGTCATTTCGCGGTAGGCATGTGCCATGAACCTGACTATGTCTGTCATGGTGGCGACCGTACAGGAGTTCGCCTGCTCGTAGGCTCGCAGTTGCTCTAGGTATCCCTCGCTCAACTCAGCATCCTGCTCCTGGACCGTCGGAGGCTTGTATTCACGCCCGAAGTACTGGACGCTGCCATCCAGGCTGATCGAAATGCCAAAGGCTGGCATAGAGCGAGGCTCGCGGCGGGGCTCACGCGGCAGGCTGGGCACAGGCGGAGGAGCCTCGCGTCCCTCCACGACCTCATCCGCCTTCACAAGCACTTCGTAGAAGTACTTGCGACGCTTCGCCCCTGCTATCTCTTTGATTCGAGCAAGCGTGGCCCGGCAGTCCCCGACGGCTGTATGGTCTCCTCCGCGGAGTTTGTGCCAGCGGTACTTGTTGCGGTAGTCGTCCCACTCGCCCACGAACTGGGCGTACTGGAGCATCGCACAGTCCCAGGGGCCAGGCGGTACAAAGCCACCACTGCACCTAGCTGTCTGCGTGATGAGCCGACGGTCGAACTCCGCGTTATATGCCACGACCGTGCGTCCTTGGACAACGCCTTTGAGAAGATCGCTGATCTGGCCGTACAGAGGCTTGTCTCTGAGCATGTCCATCGTGATGCCGTGGACCTGCAAGGCCTGGCAATGGATGTACTTCTTTTGGGCAGGCCTAATGAGGCAATCCAATAGAACTGCACCCGTCGGGTCGATAACTCCGAGTTGAATAACTTCGTCGTCATTAGCGATTCCGGTCGTTTCCGTGTCGAGAATCACATGCCGTTCGGGCTGATCCAGAACAGACCTCGCCCACTCGATCACCCCCCGTTCGTGCCTGTAGTTCGGGTGGTCGGGCATCGTTGTTCCCTGCGGATTCAGAGAGTCGAGGTTCCGCATGAGAGCCTGCCACACGCGAGGGACAACCAAAGAATAGCCCGGTCAACGGGACTTCCGCAAGCGTTCGACCAGCGGCGGCGGCTAGATGTTGGTTGCGTACCCCGCCGGCGGGGACACGGGCAAAACGCACTAGCGAATGGCTCGCAGCCGGCACCATAACCTCACCAAACTCGTGAAATTGGGGGTTATGGTTCCGGTGCCACCCTCGGAGGGTTTGAAAACGTGAATTGGCACCCTATGCCAGCCGTCCGTTGACGATGGCAATGATTCGCCTGCGATCGTCAGCAGTGAGCAGGCCCCAACTCTCGATCAGTGCCCACTATTGAATTTTGCCGGTTCGTCAGAATCGGGTGTGCCCTACAGGCTTGTGGGGCCGAGTTTGCAGGGCCCCACAACAAACGACAAAGGACGCAAACAGGGAAGACAGGGGGGCGATTGGGGGCACAGATCGGTGGAAGAGGGCGGCTGCCGAATTTGCTTGTGTCCAGAGTGGAAAAAAAGAGCCACAATGGCTTATTTACAGCCATTTAAAGAGGTTTTTTCGGGGCTTGGACGAGCCCCCCAAAAAAATCTTCCACCCACGCACAAAAAATGTTGCTTTTGCCTAGGAACTCGCCTACGCTAATGACCATCGAGGGGTAGTGGTTGCTCGTAAATAAGTTTTACTTCTTTTACACTCTCCTTGCATATCCAAAACCCTTCGGCTTTCACTTTTTATTTGCGTCCTTCGCTCCATCCGAATTTTGCATGGCATCCATCGATTCAAATAGCCGTCTCCGCAGCAGTGTTCGCGCTGCGCGAGAACCTCGCGGGGGTGCGCTTGATCCAATTGCCACAGTCGGTGCAAACGATCGCGGTGGCGTTGCATGCGAGGCGGAATCCGGAAGTGAACCGTCTAGGAATTGGGTGCTCGGCAGCAATGTGGCGATGCGACGGATTGCGCGATCAATCGATCGTGCGGCAGAAGTCGAATGCACGGTGCTGATCTCTGGTGAAACGGGCACTGGCAAGGAACTGTGGGCTCGACTGCTGCACCGCAGCGGACCTCGCAAAGACAAAATCTTCGTGCCTGTGAATTGCGCGGCGCTCACTCCGTCTCTGGCGGAGAGTCAATTGTTTGGTCACGAGAAGGGAGCCTTTACTGGCGCCCAAGGTCGTTCGCTCGGCATCTTTCGCGCAGCCCAGGGCGGCATGGTGTTTCTGGACGAAATCGGCGAGATGCCTGCGGAATTGCAGCCGAAACTATTGCGCGTGCTCCAGCAGCGCGAGGTGCTGCCTGTGGGAGCCACCGAACCCGTTCAGATCGACGTACAAGTGGTCGCTGCCACTAATCGCAACCTCGAAACTGAAGTTGAGAATGGCTCGTTCCGCGAAGATCTCTACTACCGTCTCAACATGATCGAATTGCAGGTGCCTTCGCTCCGCGAACGATCTGACGATATCCCAGAATTTATTGATTTTTTCTCACGGCAGTTTGCTGACCGCTACCGCTTGCCTGTCTGGCAGCCGACCGCTGAAACGCTTGCCGATTTTTGTGCCTTCCAATGGCCTGGCAATGTGCGGCAGTTATCGCACGTGATCGAGCAGGCTTATGTGCTGCAAACCGAGCCACAGCTGCCGGTTCGCTCCCGTACCACATCGCATGGCGATTCTGCTGGCCGCCTACCCTGCTTGGATCTCGAGACACTTCGCCAACAGGCAATCAAGCAGGCTCTTGAAATAACGCGAGGCCACAAATCGCGTGCAGCCAAACTGCTCGGCGTACATGCCAACACGCTCTCTCGACTGCTCCGCGAGTAAGTGTGGCCCTAGCCTCGCCCTGCGGCCCAACGAGTCTCGCCCTGTGTCCACTAGGACCTACGAACTAGGACCTACGAACTAGGACCTACGACTAGAGCCTACGAATCGTCTAGGAGTTGCCTGCACTGGCATTCTCGGCCACGATAGACTCGAAAATGAAGGCTGAGAAACTCAAGGCCCTCGAAGGCCCTCGACCATCCTCTCTAAGGAGTACTGATGACCACGGAACCGTTTCGAAAACTCGACGTGACAAAAATTGGCAAGGTCGAGGTGGCCCAGTTCAAAGACAAAAAAATTCTCGACGAAGGTGTTCTAGACGAGTTGCGAGTCGAACTCTTCCGTCTGATCGCCGATCGGCCTAACCTCGACCTGTTACTCGATTTCTCGAACGTCGAGTTTATGTCCAGCGCCATGCTCGGCTTGCTCGGCCAGACTCATCGTAAAGTCAATTTGCTCAAGGGTCGCTTGAAGATGTGCGGTATCGCTCCACAGATCTACGAAGTGTTCAAACTAACCAATCTCAACAAGCTCTTTGCCATCCATAAAGATGCTGCCGAAGCACTCGCCAAATTCTAGAACCAGAGAAAGATCTTATGGACGCGACAACGCAGGCAAACCCGCTGGCCGGTGGCGGGGTCACAAAGCAGCGACGCTGCGTCGATGTTGTGATCGCTGAAGACAGTCGCATTCAAGCCAAGATGCTTGAACGGCGGCTCGTGGAGGCCGGACACACGGTGCGATGGGCCATCGATGGCGCCAAGGCACTTGAGATGGTGCGGGAACGGCGGCCCGCCATCATCATTTCCGACATTGAAATGCCGGAAATGACAGGCTATCAACTCTGCGCAGCGGTGAAGTCTGATCCACTCTTCAAGACGATCCCGCTGATTCTTCTCTCCACGCTCTCCGATCCTGTTGACATCATCCGCGGCCTCGACGCAGGCGCCGACAACTATGTCACCAAGCCCTACGAACCCGACTACCTGCTAGCCCGTATGGAATCGCTCCTCGATACGCCGCTGGAAGATCTGGATGAGACGGCGGGCGTGGTGCTGGAGGTCACGCTTGCGGAGCAAAAGTTTCGTGTGAAGGCGGGCCGGCAGCAAGTACTCAACTTGCTGGTCTCCACGTTCGAAAACGCAGTGGCAAAAAACAAAGAGCTGATCGAGTCCAATCAGTCGCTATCGGTAGCGAAAACATCGCTCGAAAAATCGAATACCATTCTGACCGAACTCAACGAGCAGGTCGAGCGAAGCAACGCACGCATGATCCGTGATTTACACGCCGCTGCCAAAGTGCAGCGGTCGCTCTTGCCCGGCGAGGCCATTGCGATTCCATCGATGACCGTGGCTTGGCGGTATGTGCCGTGCCAAGAACTCGCCGGCGATTTTTTAAATATATTTCCGCTCGACGCCGAACACGTTGGGATGTTCGTCGTCGATGTCAGCGGCCATGGCGTGCCCTCTTCGCTTCTGGCTGTAACCATCGGGGCATTCCTCACCCCAAAAATTTCCGATTCGTCTCTGCTGGTGCGTCCCGGCAAAAATGGTGGACCACCTGTGGTGTCTGGGCCGGCAGAAGTGGCCACGCGACTCAACCGCATTTTTCAAGCGGACGAACAGGCTGGGCTCTACTTCACACTGCTCTACGGTGTTCTGCACGTGCCCAGCGGACAACTCCGATTTGTCTCGGGGGGGCATCCGCCGCTGGTGCGAGTGCCGAAGGAAGGCCCGCTTGAACTCATCGAGTGCGAGGGATTTCCGATCGGCTTTGTTCCCGACATCGAATACGAGGAGCAGACGATCCAACTCCAGCCCGGAGATCGCATCTATCTTTATTCGGATGGCGTGCCGGAGGCCATGAGCGAGTCGCTCGAACAGTTGGGCGACGACCGAATGAAAGGTTTGATCGAGTCTGTTCGCGCCCAGCCACTCGAGGCGAACGTGGTTCACCTACTCGATGCTGTGCAGACGTGGTGCCTGCCGAAGGGGCCGCTAGACGATGTATCGATCCTCGGCATCGAGTGGCACGGCTGACGCAGCCTTTCACAATACGCTGCCAGCTTGCAGAGCATTTATGGCTTCGGGCGATAGTAGCTGCAGCCCATGCCGCTTAGGCGGCTGTAGCTTTCGTTGATACCGAGCATGGTTTCGGCACCGCCCAGAAAGAGCCCCCCATCAGGACGCACTATTTTTCGCATTTTTTCAAGAATCGTGCGGCGGGTCGGCACATCAAAATAGAGGAGAACGTTGCGGAGAAATACGATGTCGCAAGGCGGCATCACCGGCCATGGATCATTCAAGTTGAGTTGGCGAAACTCGACGAGGCGGCGACATTCCTGCGAAATGCTCCATTTTCCTTGGAGCGGCGTAAAGTATTTTCGCAGCAGCGACGGTGGCAGACCTCGCACAATTTCCAGTTCGTTAAAAATACCCTCGCGGGCCCGCGTGAGAACCACATCGGAGATGTCGGTGGCGATGATCCGTATCTTCCAGGTCGCCAGGAGTTCGCGAAAATGCTCATTGATCAGAATGGCGATGCTGTAGGCCTCTTGGCCGGTGGAGCTTGCCGCTGACCAGAGCACCAACTGCCGCATCACCCCTCGCTTTTTGACCATCTCCGGAATGAGTTGCTTCAATGTCTCGAATGGCGACTTGTCCCGAAAGAATGACGTTTCGTGCGTCATCATGGCGTTGAGTACATCTCGCTGGATCGCCGCATCTGAAGTGAGACGCAGTCGGTCAGCGAGCGCGTCGAGGCTCATAAGTTTGTGCTGCCGCACGACAGGCAAGAGCCTGGCGACGACGAGATACACTTTGCTCTCGTCCACGACGACGCCGCTGCGCTTTTTAAGAAACTGCTGCAGAAACGCGAATGCTTCAGGGCCGATAGTCACTCAATCGCCCTCCTCACGTTGTTCAACTGCTCCGCCGCTTAAGTCGCAGCGCCACTTCAACCCCTAACTGCGATAGCGGCAACACTGCATCGGCCATTCCAGCGCGGGCGACGTGACCTGGCATTCCCCAGACAACGCTTGTGAATTCGTCCTGGGCCAGCACGGCGCCACCTGCAGCGACGATTGCCTCGCTGCCCTTGAAACCGTCTCGCCCCATTCCCGTAAGCACGACACCCAGTGTGCCCGCCCCCCACACGCGGGCCGCCGAACGAAACAGCACATCGGCAGCCGGCCGGCAAGAATTTTCCGGCGGGTCGCTTCGAAGCTCCACGGCGACCCCAAGCCCCGTTTTCACCACGCCCATGTGCATGCCTCCAGGCGCCAACAGTATTTCACCTGGGGCAAGGATCTGTCCCTGCTTTGCCTCTGCCACAGGCAGGCCGCAGATCTTGGTGAGCCGCTCGGCCAAATGGCTCGTGAACACTGGCGGCATGTGCTGCACAATCAAGACGGGCGGGGCTGTTTTTGACACAAACGCTGGCAGCACGTCGGCCAGCGCACTGGGGCCTCCTGTCGAGACGGCCACCACAATAGCCGCAACTGCTTCGCTACGAGGCCGCCGCTGGATACGGGCGAAGGGCGTTGCCAACGACTTCCCTGAGTCGACACTATACCGTGGCACCAACACCTTCATCTTTGGGATCAACTCCGCCTTGATCCGAGCGGCGACTTCCTCCGGGCTCGACCCCTTGGGCTTGGCGACGTAATCGTTGGCCCCTGCAACGAGCGCATCCAGTGCCGCCTTGGCGCCGCGTTCTGTAAGGCTCGAAAACATTAGCACTGGCAAGCGAGGCTGAAGCCTACGCAGTTCTCGCAGCATCGTGATGCCATCCATCACCGGCATTTCGACGTCGAGCAACACAATATCAGGGGCCACTTCGGCAACCCGCGCCAGACCGATCTGCCCATCCGCTGCGGTGCCAACCACACGTATCTCCGTGTCGGCAGAGAGCGTGGCAGTCAGGATGCTGCGAATGGCAGCCGAGTCATCCACGATGAGCACGCGAATGGGTGATCGCGATGCGGCCGCCTCCGGCACGCTACACGCCCCAAGCTCAAAGAGCTTTCGCTTGATCGCCTCATCAGTGAACGGCTTTGCGATAAACTCATCTGCCCCAGCTGCAATCGCTGCAGCAATCCTGTCTGGGTTTTGCTCCGTCGATACCATCAACAGTCGCAGATCGCGGTACATCGGATCACTCCGTAACCGCTGGATTAACTCGACGCCATCCATGACAGGCATCTGCCAGTTGATGGTGACAATTTCGGGCCGCTGAATCCGTGCGAGTACCTCAAGTGCTTCAATGCCGTTGGCCGCCTCATGGCACTCAAAGCGCATCTCTTTAAGCACACGCACAAGAATGCTGCGGATCGTCTTCGAATCGTCCACGATGAGAGCGTTCAAGGGATTCGATCCTAGGCCGATCAGGCCCGATACTCCTCGACTAATCGCTGCAGATTCTGCGCCATGCGAGCCAACTCCTGCGACGATATCTGTGCATTGGAGGCGCCCTCGGCCGTACTCTGAGCGGCCTGCGCTACCTGCACGATATTCTCCGCAATCTCCGTAGAACCAGCCGTTGCTTCGGCAATATTGCGACTGATTTCACTCGTCGTGACAGACTGCTCTTCGACGGCCGTAGCGATCTTTGTCTGCAATGCGTCGATCTTTTCAATCACGGCGCCGATTTCGGCGATGGCAGCCACAGCCCGCGAGGTGTCAGACTGCATGGCCTCGATCTTCGAGCCGATATCTTCGGTGGCCTTCGCAGTTTCGCGAGCCAGTTCCTTGACCTCATTGGCGACCACCGCAAACCCCTTGCCTGCTTCCCCCGCACGGGCAGCTTCAATCGTGGCATTGAGCGCGAGCAAGTTGGTCTGCTCGGCGATTGTGGTAATCACCTTCACAACCTGCCCGATTTCCGTGCTGCTTGCGCCAAGCGCGTCCATCGTACGTGAGGTCGCACGGGCCATCTCTACCGACTGCCTCGCAACGCTGGCGGCATCCTGAGCGCTGCGGGCGATTTCATAAATACTTGCCACTAGGTTCTCCACCGATGACGACACGGTCTTCGTATTCCCGCTTACCTGTTCGGCGGCGGCGGAAACGAGGTTAGCCTGGGCCGTGGTCTCTTCGGCGGCGGCACTCATCTGCTGGCTGACGCTCGTGAGTTCCTCGGAAGCACCCGCGAGTGTGTGGGTGTTGTCTTTAATTCCTTCCACAAGCGTCAGTTGTCGCCGGGCTGCACGGTTAAAATTCTGTGCGATTTTTGCAGACAGCAAGAGCACTCCTAGCGTTGTCAGCGCGAAGATAGTGCCTGCAAACTTCTTGAGCGACTGCACCGGTTGAGTCACCTCGGTCAGATCAATCTCAGACACAATCGCCCACTTCACTGGCTCGTTACCCGCGCCATCGCCCCGATGGATCATCGCGGGCCCCCACGAGGAGAGCACTGGCTTGTTGCGGTAATCGAGCATGCGGCCCGTCCCCGACGTGCCATTGTCAAGCGCCTGTCGCACTGCCTGTGTGTCGACCTTGAATTTCGGGTTGCAGATGGTTGTCTTCACGCCGAGTTCCTCCAAAAACCGAGAATCGGTGCGAAACAGCCGATCTGGGCCGACGGCGTAGGTTTCGCCGGTTTTTCCCATGCCCAGTGTTTCCCCAACAACAGCGTTGATCCGGTCGAGCGGCAACTGAAAGACGATCACTCCCGTCACTTTTCGGCCATCTAGAATCGGTGCCGCAATGAATCCTGCAGGCGCAGTAAACGACGGCAGATACGGGCCGAAGTGGCCGAAGAAAACGGCGTCCCGCCTGTTGCTGGAAGCCGCCTGCCGAAACACGCGGCCGAGTGATGTGTCGGCAAACGATCCGGTCCGCAGCGACGTACTAAAATCGATCTCCTTAAACACCGAATACACTACGTTTCCTGTCTCTGCATCAACCAAAAATATGTCGTACAGCCCAAACTTTTTCAGGAAGCTCCGCAGAATCGGGTGATACTGGGCATGTGCCACTGAATACGCCGATGCATCTGCCGCCGTATCGAGCAGATCCTTGGAGCCGATTGGGTTTTCATTCCGGCGAATGTAGAGATATTGCAAATAGGCTGCTGCATCGCCCAGCGATTCGCACAGCGTCGCAGCAGTGATATCTTCTGCGTTGCGAAGGCGGAACTCGGCAGCCCAGTCGCCTGCATAAAATGTGTTGAGTTCCTGTCTAGCCCGCGACTGCTCGTCCACTGGAATCGAGTCGTCGGCGATCACGCTGGCGAATCCGTCGCGGAATGCCGCTAGGGCGTCTGACACCATTGGATTTTCAGCGAGCGTTCGCAGTTGATCTTCTGTGGTGACGAAATAACGCTCCACCTGCTTGGTCGTGATCGTCCGCACAACATCCAGTTGCGATTTGGCTTGCGTATCCAGCGCCGCGGAGGCGGTGCGGTAGGTGGCGTATCCCATGAAGGCAAGAGGCACGAGCGACACAAGCAACAGCGACAACAGCAGCGGATTGGTACAAAACGATGCCAGTCCCATGAGCCACGAACCGGCCGCGGGCTTTCCAGCGATTGCTCGATCAGATTCCCTTTGCACACTCCTCATCGCATTTTCCTTTCGAATTCTGTGTCCGATATTCCCGCCACCAATTGATCGACATCCAGTAAATAGATCAGTCCACTGGCAGCGGCGTAAACCGCTGCGACAGAGTCGCGAGATGGGTCGTCCGAATCGGCGGTCGGCTGCTCAATGGCACCCACCGGAATCTCGATCACATCCACGAGTTGATCGACCATCAGGCTGAAATACTCTCCTCCTACAGTCACAACAATATTCGTGTGGCTGGCATCTGCTGCGGCCGCGTCGAACCCGAGTCGAAGACGCATGTCGATCGCGGGCACAATCCGGCCTCGCAAATTAAGAAGACCCCGAAGGGCTCGATGAGCCTGCGGCACAGGCGTCAGCAACTGCCCGCGAAGTACCTCGGTAACTCTCGCCGCGTCGACCGCAAAAACTCTGCCCGCGACGAGGAAGGCGCAGAACCGTTGGGTGGTGGGTGCGGGGCAATCGCTTGCCACCCTCGTAAGGCCGTTGCTCTGGCTCATCACGACACTCATGCTGATACCCGCGAGAGACTTGGTGCCCCAGGTAAGCTTGGCTTCCCGGGAATGAGCGATCGCACATCGATGACCTCAGTAGCCCGGCCGCCAATCGCGATCGTGCCGAGCACGCCTGCTGCACACAACACGGAACTGAGGGGCGACTGCGACTGGATCACCTCCACGATACGTTTGACACGCAGGCCGACATCACCCAATGATTCGGCGACAATCACAGCCGTGAGGCTGGCGGCTGCACTCGCCTTGAACCCTAGCGCAGGTCGCTTTTCACTCACACCTTCGAGCATATCGTCGAGGTCAGCTAAGGCCGTTAAGCGACCATCGCGGTGCACCACCATCCGTCCGGCTGCCTGCTCACACTGCGCCGACGAGAAGATTTCCAGCCGCGAAACGTCCTCCAGCGGAAGCGCGACCTGTCGCCCCGATACCGTCTCGCAGAGGAGATACCTCGGCTGTGCATCGGGGGCTGGTGTCGATGCATCACTTGCATGCTCTTGGTCTGGCCGAGCAGGAATCATCGCCTTCTGCGCAATACCACGGGGATCCAGAATCAAGACCACCGCACCGTCGCCCATCACTGTCGCCCCGGCATAAAACCCTAGCGATACGATCAGCCCGGCAATCGGCTTGACTACAATGTCACCGCTCGAGGCAATGCCTTCGACAACCAAACCAAATTCGTAGTCGTCTACTCTCACAATCACAACCGTGCTATGCTCGGCATGATGGCCGACGGACTGCATGTTCAGATCGAGCAGTGCGTCGAGAAAGACAAGCGGCGTGAGGCGGCCTCGCACTCGCATCACCGGTGCGCCTGCAAGCCCCTCCACTGAGACTGACGACCCTGCTCGCAGGGCGATCAGTTCGCGGACATATGCCTGAGGAATAGCAAAACGCTGCCCGGCACACGTGACGATGAGAGCGGGAATAATTGCCAACGTCAGTGGCACTCGCACTCGCACGGTTGTGCCGACATCCCTCTGACTAGCAATATCAACCGTCCCACCAATGGCTTCGATGTTAGTTTTGACGACGTCCATGCCTACGCCGCGGCCCGACACATCCGTCACGGCGGCCGCCGTGGAAAACCCAGGCTCGAAAATAAACTGAAGCACCTGGTCGTCGCTGAGCGATCGAGCTTCCTCGGGCCCGATCAGCCCTCTTGCAATGGCTTTGGCTCGCACTGCCTCAACTGGAATACCGCCGCCGTCATCCTTGATTTCAATCGTGACCCGGCCGCTTTCGTGAAACGCCCGCAGGGAAAGCCGGCCGGAGGGAGGCTTGCCCTTGAACGTTCGAACGGCTGGCGCCTCGATGCCGTGATCGACGGCATTACGCACTAGATGCGTGAGGGGGTCACGAATCGTCTCGATGAGCGAGCGGTCTAATTCAGTGTCGGCCCCGTCGATGAGAAGTTGCACCTCTTTGCCACATGTGACAGCCAAATCGCGAACGATCCTTGGAAACTTGCTCAACACTTGATCGATCGGCTGCATGCGCGTCTTCATCGCCGCCGACTGGAGGCCACCTGTGACTGCGTGAATGCGCTGCACAACCTTGAGCAAATCGGGGCGCTTAAGCACATCAGGCCTGTCAGAATTCACAGTTGATTGCAGTTGATTTCGAGCCAGCACCAATTCGCCTACCAGATCGACGAGCGATCCGAGCAACCCAACATCAACGCGAATCGAGGCCTCAACAACCGCTGGAGCAGAGGCCTTCGGCTGCGCGATCGCTGTGGCAACGACGGGTTGCGTCGGCTCAGGCTCGACGACTGGTGATTCTGCTAGGGCAGACTGTGCGGTAGGCAACAGGGTCGCAGCGGCAGCAGGCAGAGGAGCCATCGCCTGTGGCTGCGCAACCGTCTGTGGCACGGTTGGTTGTTCAGCCGGTAGAGCATTCAACCGGGTGACAACGATGTCGCCTCTCCTGGGGTCTTGCCGCTCCGCAACTGCCTCGTCGGCAACGCGAGCAAGCGTCTGGGAGAGATCACGGAAATCGGCATCTCCTTCGCTTCCTGTCTTTTCAATGGTCTCAAGGATCGACCGCACTGCGTCAACCAACGTGAGCAGGGCGCCGGTGACGCGGTCGCTCAATTCAATCGTGCCGTCTCGCAGTTGCCCGAGGAGGTGCTCTCCGCTGTGGGTAATCGCGCCGAGCTTTGCAAAACCGAAGAATCCACTGGTGCCTTTGATCGTATGCACGGTGCGAAAGATGCTCGCAAGACGCTTTGGGTCGCGGGGGTTTTCCTCCAATGCCACCAAGTCTTGGTCAAGTTGGTCGAGGTTCTCCGCCGACTCAACGAGGAATTCCCGCACAAATTCTTCATTCTCATTCATAAAAAAGCCGTGTGGCAGTTTCTTTGGTCACCGCGATAGCACTAGCATACCTCGCGGTTTGAGCGTCCGTTGGCCGTGCAGCCAGAAGCGGTTGATCTGGCTATACCGGATGCACCGCGCCGATCGCGACAGGGGCGAGTGAGGTGTAGGATTACGGAGAGCCGGAACGGCTCGGGGCTGAGCCAAACAGCAGCACCATTCCCATATCACCCCTCTACGAGTGAGTTGCGCCAACTATGCCAGCTTACGACCACCATCGCCATACTCAGCCCGACGCGGAGCGATTACGCATTGCCGAGATTGGCGACGACCTCGGCGGCTGGCGCCGGTGGGGGCCCTATCTCTCCGACAGGAGCTGGGGCACCGTGCGGGAAGACTACTCCGCCAACGGCAATGCGTGGGCTTTTCTCACGTACGACATGGCTCGCGCAAAAGCCTATCGCTGGGGCGAAGACGGCATTGCTGGCATCTGTGATCGCTATCAGCTTCTGTGTTTTGCGCCCACATTTTGGAATGGCGTCGACGGCCATTTGAAGGAGCGATTCTTTGGTGTGAACCCCTTCGAGGGCAACCATGGCGAAGACCTGAAAGACTACTACTTCCACGTTGACAACACGCCAAGCCACTCCTACATGCACCTGCTCTACAAGTATCCGCAGCAGGCCTTTCCTTATGCGGAGCTGATCGCTGAAAATCAGCGGCGTCAGGGGCAAGGACCGGAATACGAACTCATCGACACAGGCATTTTCGATGACGATCGTTATTTCGATATTGCCATCGAGTATGCCAAGGCCGATCCCGAGGACATCGCAATCCGGATCACGGCTCACAACCGCGGCCCCGACGCCGCACCACTCCACATCCTGCCGACACTCTGGTTTCGCAACACGTGGGCCTGGGGTGCACATCGCCTGCCCGAGCCTCGCATCACCGCTGGCCGAGACGACTGGGGCAACCTCTGCCTCGTGGCCGACGACGCCACCGCCGAGCTTGATCCGGCTATCCCCGTTCACTACCGGATCGGCGCTCGCTGGCTCTACGGCGACCACTCCACAACAGAGGCCCCGGCCTCGCTGCTCTTTACAAACAATGAAACAAACCTGGGTCAGGCGTTCGGCGATGACTCGCTCGCCAGCGAACCATTCACGAAAGATGCCTTCCACCGCCGAATCTGTGGCGGCGATCAGGCCGCAGTCCATGCCGAGCCGGTTGGCACGAAGGCCGCGATGCATTACTCGTTCATGGTGCCAGCAGGCGGAAGTGTCACATTGCGACTGCGATTCACGAGTGCCGGCTTGCCTCGTCCGCTTGATGATGTCGACAGCATCATCGAACTGCGTCGGTCCGAAGCGGATGCGTTTTACGAGGCCATCGCGCCGACGGCAGCTTCGGCTGATGAAAAGTTGGTTCAACGCCGAGCGCTGGCCGGTCTCTTATGGACGAAGCAGAGCTATATCTTCGATGTGGACAAATGGCTCAACGGCGACAATCCCCAAAAACCCCCGCCCGAAAGCCGTCGCACGATTCGTAATCGCCATTGGCGGCATCTGAACTCAATGCGAGTCATGACGATGCCAGACAAATGGGAATATCCTTGGTTTGCTGCGTGGGATCTGGCGTTTCAGTGCGTGCCGTTCGCGTTGATCGATGCAAAGTTTGCCAAGGATCAGCTTTGGTTTTTGCTCTTTGAACAGTTTCAGCATCCCAACGGCCAGTTGCCAGCCTACGAGTGGGAGTTCAGTGACTTAAATCCTCCCGTTCACGCGTGGGCGGTGTGGCGGGTCTATAACATGGACAAGTTTCGCAACCACGGTGGCGTGCGAGGAGACCGCGAGTGGCTAGAACGTTGCTTCCACAAACTGCTCATTAATTTTTCCAGCTGGGTGAACAAGGTCGATCGGGAAGGCAACAACGTCTTTGAGGGAGGTTTTCTCGGTCTCGATAATATCACTGTGATCGACCGTAGCGAGCCTTTGCGAGACGGTGCCGTGTTGGAGCAATCTGACGCGACTGGCTGGATGGGGATGTTTTGCCTCAATCTTATGCGTATCTCGCTCGAACTGGCCAGGGAGAATCCGGTCTATGAAGGCCTCGCCTCCAAGTTTTTGCAGCACTACACCTACGTTGCCTACTCGATGAAAAATATGGGGCGACGCAACTTTACGCTGTTCGACAAGGAAGATGGCTTCTTCTACGACGTGCTAGCTTTCCCTAACGGCCATCATCAGAAATTACGCGTGCGTTCGCTCGTGGGCTTGATTCCACTTTTTGCTGTCGAGCGACTCGAGTTCGACTGGATTGAACCGTTTCAGGAGTTTAAGGCGAACCTCAACTGGTTTCTTACCAACAGGCGAGAAATCGTTGAGGATGTGATTCACACGATCGAAGGCCCGGACGGCAAGACAACCCATTTGTTGACGATCGTCAATCTTGAGCAGTTGCAACGAATGCTCGAACGGCTCCACGATCAGAATGAGTTTCTTTCGAGCTACGGCATTCGCTCGCTCTCAAAATTTCATGAATCGCATCCATTTTCGTACGAGGGCCGGCAGGTGTCGTACGAGCCAGCGGAATCGGCCAGTAAACTCAAAGGAGGCAATTCTAACTGGAGGGGTCCCATCTGGTTTCCGACATCGTTTTTGCTGATTGAATCGCTTCGAAAACTCGGCACAGCGTTTGGGGATGCATTCTCCGTGGCCACCCCTGGCTCACGTGACGAGCCACTATCGTTAAACACGATGGCTCACGACATAGCCCGGCGTCAGATCGACATCTTTTTACTCGACAAGCAAGGGCGGCGGCCGGTGTGGGGCTGCGCTCAAAAATTCGTCGATCACCCGGGCTGGCGCGACAATCTGCTCTTTTACGAATACTTCCACGGCGACAACGGAGCTGGGATCGGCGCGAGCCACCAAACCGGCTGGACCTCACTGGTCGCCAATCTCATTGACGAATGGCCCAATAAACGCTAAACGGTGCGCGCCACCAAATCTAGGAAAGATGTGGCGTATAGGCAACACAATAACGATTGCCTAAAGGCCGTAAATTATCCATATTTGGTGGCGCGCACCGTTTATACGTTTATCGTTCGGGCCAGGAAAAGAGGCGGATGCGGTTACCTTCTGGGTCGTGGGTGATCAGTTCGCGGAATCCTTCTGGGTGCACTTTCGGGGAGGAGAGATCGGCACCAGATTCGATCAGCCTCGCATGAATCGCATCCAGATCGACCACCTCAAACCCGAGACTCCAGCGACGACTCGGCTCCCCCGGCGTAGGCCGAGCAAGAATCGCCAAACGCGTGTCGCCCGCTTCAAAGAGTGCGTAGCCGTCGTCCACGACACGCACGAGCACCCGCAATCCAAGCACCGTGCGATACCACTCCACAAGCTCAACCCACCGTGCTGTGCGGAGTTCGACGCTAAAAAGCGACGGCCGACGATGCACTGGAACAGACATGCAAAGCCTCTTTGAACAAGACGGGGATAATCAGTTGATAGGGATGTGAACGGCGCGTTGGCCTGAGGATCCTGGGTTGTACCCCGAATATTCCGCTGAAGAAAAGGCCCCGAGGGCGTTTGGTTGCTGGCCTACCTCGATCGACTTCGCATACGGTGCCCGCTGTACCACGTGCCGGGAGCGAATGGCCTTCTCCAAATCTGTTGAAAAACCCACAATTGTGGGCTCCTGAATGTTTCACCACCCAAAGCACCTTGGCACACTTCCCGTCCACGCATGCCACATCCATCCGACCATAGCTCGCAGACCACTCCAGCCACATCCTCCCTAAAGGGCTCTGGCGCCGCACTCGAACAGGCCCGTCGCGACAAACTAGACCGCCTGCGCAGCCTTGGCATCGATCCTTGGGGAAAACGTTTTGATGGCGTGATACCAATCGCCAGCGTGCGGGCCACGGGCGAGTCTCTCGCACTGCCCACCGAAAAACCTGCCGCAGCGGTAACCGGCGATACGCCATCGGTCGCTGCACCGCCAGCCCCTCCCTCCGCCGCCACGATACCTTCCAGCAATGAGGAGGGGCCAACGGTGCGAGTGGCCGGCAGGATCATGCTCCTGCGGAGCGCCGGCAGTCTTGTGTTTTTGGATGTGGCAGACCGCACCGGCCGGATTCAAATCATGCTCGGCAAGAAGCAGGTGGGCCCCGATATCTGGAAAATTGTTGACTGCCTCGACCTTGGCGACATCATCGGTGTAGATGGCCGGTTGGGACACTCGAAAAAAGGCGAACTCACCGTCTTTGCAGCGAATCTCGAGTTTCTGACAAAATCGCTCGAGACTCCCCCCGATAAGTTTCACGGTCTCGTGGATGCCGATCTCAGACAGCGCATGCGCTATCTGGATTTGATTCACGGCGAGGGTGTACGAGACCGATTCATCGCACGAAGCCAGATCGTGGCGGCGGTGCGTCGCGTGCTCACAACGCGAGGCTACCTAGAGGTGGAAGGCCCAACGCTGCAGGAGAGCGCCGGCGGCGCAGCGGCACGGCCCTTCAAGACCCACCATAACGCCCTGGACATTCCACTTGTGTTGCGGATCGCATTGGAATTGCATCTGAAGCGGCTGCTCGTCGGAGGCATGGACCGTGTTTTTGAATTAGGCCGTGTCTATCGCAACGAGGGAGTGAGCCCGCGACACAATCCTGAATTTACGATGCTCGAAGCGTACGAGGCATACGGCGACTATCGCACGATGATGGACCTAGCCGAGGCAATTCTGGTCGAAAGCGCACGGGTTGCCGGCACGCCAACTCACTTCGAGTGGCTGGGCCACACGATCGATCTCACGCCGCCATTTCGCCGGGCCAGATACGACGATTTATTAGCCGAAGTGACCGGCTGCAACCCCAGCGATCCGGCCAGCGTTGCCGCAGCGGCCTCCGCGTGCGGAATCCAAACAGCAGGACGTCACTGCGATATTGTGAAAAGCGATCTCTTTGAAGCCAGGGTGGAAGCGACGCTCAACGGCCCCATCTTTGTGATTGACTACCCAGCCGCCATCTGCCCGCTCACGAAGCGCAAGGCCGACAACCCACAGATTGCCGAACGCTTTGAGCTCTACGTGGCCGGGATGGAACTGGCAAATGCCTATACCGAGCTCAACGATCCTGATCTACAGGAGGAGCTTTTTCGAACGCAACTCGCCGGCATGGCAGATGATGAGTCAATGGCTCGTATGGATAGCGATTTCCTCCGTGCTCTACGGCACGGTATGCCGCCGGCTGGCGGACTCGGCATTGGAATCGATCGACTCGTTATGTTTCTCACCGCAGCCCCTTCGATCCGTGATGTCATTCTCTTTCCGATCCAGCGACCGCACGCCGATAGCTGAAACCCGCCTATGTACAAGCTCCTCCTCTGCTGGCGATACCTTCGCACCCGTTGGATTGCGCTGGCAAGCGTTGTGAGCGTTACGCTCGGCGTGGCAACGATGATCGTCGTCAACGCCGTGATGGCTGGCTTTTCTTACGAAATGCAAACACGCATCCACGGCATTCTCTCAGACATTGTCTTCGAGAGCCATTCCCTGAACGGCTTCCAAGACCCGCAGTGGCACATGGCGGAAATCCGCCGAGCCGCTGGAGATGTGATCGCGGGAATGACGCCAACAGTGGCTGTGCCCGCAATGCTCAATTTTCAGGTGCGAGGGCAGTGGGTCACGCGGCAGGTGATGTTCATCGGTATCGACGAGGCCACGCATGCGCAGGTGAGCGACTTCGGCGGCTACCTCCAACATCCAGGGAACCGCCAGCAGCTCTCGTTTGATCTCCGCGAAGGGGGCTACGACACCGTCGATAGCCAAACCGACAGCCCGGGGCCGACACGGCCAGCTCTGGAAGGGGCCGGCTGGCCGCACCGCCGCATGCGAGTACAACGCGAACGCATCTGGCGGGAAAAATTAGAGGCCGAAAAGCAACCGAAAGCCGACGGCGACGCAGCGGTCAATCCGGCTGACACATCCAATGCGAGCCCGTTGCAGACGGGAGCTCCTGCAAAACCCACTCGGCCAGTGGATGCGCAGGTTGACGCCGTACTGGCAGCAACCGAAACGGCTCCAAGCACGACAACGCCAGCCCCTCGTCAGGCTCGCCTCGATCCCTTCCAAACCGCGAGGCCCGAAGAGGGCCGCACGATGGACCAAGCAAAAGAACAATTTGTAGGCATTGTGCCCGGCATCGGCCTGGCCAGCTTTCGCGACAATACAGGCATCGATCGATTTCTCGTTCTGCCGGGCGACGATGTCAAAATCACATTCCCAACGGCAGGCGCGCCTCCGAAAGCGGTCAGCGACACGTTCACCGTCGTAGATTTTTACGAGAGCAAGATGAGCGAGTACGACTCCAACTTTGTCTTCGTGCCGATCGCCGCTCTCCAACGTATGCGAGGCATGATCGATCCGCAGACTGGCATTCCAAGTGTCAACTCGATCCAAATTAAACTCAAGCCTGGCACCGACCTCGACACGCTTCGCAACCAACTGCGCAAGGCATTTCCAGCAGACATGTATGCGATCTCAACGTGGCGAGACAAGCAGGGGCCGCTTTTAATGGCCGTTGATATGGAAATGGCCGTTCTCAATATTCTGCTCTTTATGATCATCGCTGTTGCAGGCTTTGGAATTCTTGCCATTTTCTTCATGATCGTGGTCGAAAAAACACGCGATATCGGCATCCTCAAATCACTCGGTGCCAGTTCGTCCGGCGTGGCCGGTATCTTTCTGGGCTATGGCCTCTTTCTTGGGATGGTGGGCGCGGGAGCAGGCCTAGCGCTCGGGCTAACAATTACATGGAACATCAACACCATCCGCACGGCTGTGGAGTGGGGCACCGGCCAACGCGTTTTTGATCCTTCCATTTATTACTTCTTCAAAATCCCAACGCTCGTGAAGCCGTTCACTCTCACCTGGATTATCGCCGGAGCAGTCGCCATTGCTGTTGCCTCCAGCGTACTGCCGGCTTTGCGGGCGGCGCGACTGCGTCCAGTGGAGGCACTGCGTCATGAGTGATGCCGATCTCCGTTCGCCCCTCATGTGTGTGCGTAACGTGCGCAAATCGTATCGCTCCGGCGGCGGCATGTTGGAGGTGCTGCGTGGCGTTGATCTTGACCTCGAGCCAGGGGCTTTTGTCGCAGTCATCGGTCAGAGCGGTTGCGGCAAAAGCACGCTCCTGCACCTGATGGGCCTGCTCGACACGCCCGACTCCGGTGAGGTGCATTTGGACGGCACTCGTATCGACAACTTACCTGCCACCCGCCGCGACCGTCTTCGCAACACGGCCATTGGAATGGTGTTTCAGTCGTACCACCTCCTGCCCGAGTTCGACAGCCTCGAAAATGTACTCGCACCGCTTTTGGTACGGCACGGCGTGGTCGAGTGGCTGCGGGTGCGAAGCGAGGCGAAACAGCGGGCCTGTGCACTGCTTGAACGCTTCGGACTGGGTGGCCGACTGCACCACAAGCCCCGGCAACTCTCCGGGGGTGAGATGCAACGGGTGGCGATTGCACGGGCGTTGATGGCGCGGCCAAGGGTATTGCTGGCCGATGAACCCACAGGAAATCTCGACGAAGCCAGCGGCACAGGGATTCTTGACACGCTCTGCGAGTTGAACCGGCGCGACGGGCTTTCTATAGTGCTCGTGACGCATGATGCCGCGATT
>Ga0209500_10000050_pt1 | contig 106831 bp, 98 predicted proteins | sample S_140212_EF_Meta_FD_187323 | JGI IMG/M metagenome (GOLD analysis project Ga0209500, IMG submission 187323) | Freshwater microbial communities from Lake Simoncouche, Canada to study carbon cycling - S_140212_EF_MetaG (SPAdes) (version 2) | ecosystem: Environmental > Aquatic > Freshwater > Lake ...
CGCTGGCTGCAAATGCGGCGCAGCCACCCCACGCCGCCCGCCCAAGCCAACCCCGACGTAAACATGGACGTCGGACAAATCGTGCAAATTGCCGCCTGGAACTCCGACGGCAGCGCGCAAGTGCACTACCGTGGCGCCAACTGGACCGCTGTGCACCGCCCGGGCGTACAAGCCACCGCAGGGGAACACCGGGTGGCCGAAATGATCGGCGCCCGTCTTTTGGTCGATAAAACGTAAACAGGGGGTTTTATGGAAATTGCAATCATTCTCTTGGTCATCGCCGTCATTTTTGTCACCCAGTCGGTCAAGGTGGTGCCCCAGCAGCACGCCTGGGTCATCGAGCGCTTGGGCAAATACCAGGGCACTCTGACACCGGGGCTGAACTTTTTGGTGCCATTCATCGACCGCGTGGCCTACAAACACGTGCTCAAGGAGATACCGCTGGACATCGCCAGCCAGGTCTGCATCACCCGCGACAACACCCAGCTCCAGGTGGACGGTATTTTGTATTTTCAGGTGACTGATGCAATGCGCGCCAGCTATGGTTCGTCCAACTACATCGTGGCCATCTCCCAGCTGGCGCAAACCTCGCTGCGCTCGGTGATTGGCAAGCTCGAACTAGACAAAACCTTTGAAGAGCGCGACATCATCAACGCCCAGGTGGTAGCAGCCATTGACGAGGCGGCGCTGAACTGGGGCGTCAAAGTGCTGCGCTACGAGATCAAGGACCTGACGCCGCCCAAGGAAATCTTGCACGCCATGCAGGCCCAAATCACCGCAGAGCGTGAAAAACGCGCCCTGATTGCCGCGTCCGAAGGACGCCGCCAAGAGCAAATCAATATCGCCACCGGCGAGCGCGAAGCATTTATTGCCCGATCTGAGGGTGAAAAGCAAGCCGTTATCAACAAGGCTGACGGCGAGGCTGCATCCATCACGGCCGTGGCCAACGCCACTGCGTATGCGATAGAGCGCATCGCCTCTGCCATACGCCAGCCCGCAGGCGAGCAGGCCGTACAACTCAAAGTGGCCGAACGTGCGGTAGACGCCTACAGCCGCGTGGCCGCTGATGCCAAAACCACGCTCATCGTGCCGAGCAATATGACCGAAGTATCTAGCCTGATTTCCTCTGCCATGGCTATGCTGCAAACCGCAAAATAAACGGCTTGCTCCCGTAAAAAAATGCCCCTATTTTGTAGTTCAACTCGGCATCTGGGCAAATTGCGCAAGCCGTGCAAATTCAGCGGGTGGGGGCCTTCGCCAAGAACGCGCACTGCGGTCTAGGCGAAGGGCCGCCCGGCCTACATTTCCGACGGAAATGCACTGTCGAGCGCCGCTTCGACCCACTGGTTTGAGGCGGTACTGATCTGAACCAAGTCTTCAACATCCAGAACCGGCACCACTTTGCAGTTCATCCACGGTGCGAATTTGGATACAAAAGATGCGATGGTTTTAGGGTCACTGGTCTCGCAATGAACATAGCCGCTGTCATTTTCCAAGGTATGGACAAAAGCCAAAATATTGAAATCTTTTTCAGGCTTCCATTGATTGAACACTGCAATTAAAGCGGTGTCGCTCTCGAGATAAGCTTCAAAATTAAGACCAGCGAGCCTTATTTTGTATTCAATCATGTATTTCATATTTATTCTTTAAAAATTTCACCAGGCAATATTACTTTCGAGATACCAGTGAAGTGCGTGCTAGTTCAAAGGCTTGATTGGCTTCCAGATAACGGTCAGCAGCATGAGGGTGCAAATCAGCCAAAAAATCGTGCTCAATGGTTCCCCAAAAAGCTGAAACTGCAAATCACCCACTTTGGCAGCAAACGGAGTACCCAGAAAAGCATCCGCCTGGACGCTCATGGCTTGACCGGATGCCTTAATGGATTGCAAACTCTTGGTGGCGGAATGCAAAGCGAACATTCGGCTAGCAAAGACGACCAGGCCCTGCCAAATCACCAGCAATCCGAAACCTGTCACAAGCACTTTGGCCACCAAGGTGCCCTGCGCGCCTTGCACCCGTGCCGCGAATCGGAAAGCGACCCAAAGCAAAAAGAATACGCCCATGCTAAATATGGCGTTTTGTATCATTGCCATTTGCATCAAAGTCAGCGTTTGGTATTGGTCCATGGTGTTTCCTTCAATTGTTGAATAAGGTCGGGCGAGCGAATCAAGTACGGCACAGGCGCCTTGTATTTGGCTGCGACTTTTCCTGCTACCGCCTTGGCTCGTCTCATTTTCGACATCGAGACAAGTCCCATACCGGTCACGGAACTACATCCATCGCTGGCCCTGACGCGCATTTCGATGGAAGCAGGTCCGAATACGTGTCCCCGTCCTGGAGTCACGAGTTATCCGGTACTGGTCGCGCAATGATCGCCAAGCGACCCATTACCCGCCACGTTAATTCAGGTTTTGCGGCGCCACCCCTCGCACCGAGGAGCGCTTACCTGCAATGCTGCGCGAAGTATTCAGTCCGGGTGAAGTAACTTGCCATTAGCACCCCTTTCTTTGTAACTATTCGTCAAATAGATTCAGGAGATTTCACTATACGCATTCGCCTGTTATTCAGCAAGGTAAATGCGATTTAATTAAAACGCTGATTCAAGCAATCAGGAAGCTCTGCACAACTGCCACCGTGGCGCGAGTTGACAGTCAAGAATCCCCGAATTGAAACCAAAAACTTATTTCCAGCGATTTTGTGGATGCAATGCCCCTTGTTTGCGGCCTTTGCGGGCCCCTTCAAGGCGATTGCCCGCGCTGCAGGCGCACTGATCCCCGCGCTCCCCGAATAATTCACTTTCTAGCCATCTACAAACTGCACCAAGGCGATTGCTTGTCCAGCGCCCGGCGCTTGCCCGCACGCATGGAGACATGCCAGTCTACGGCAGCGGCCTCGGGTCATATTGTTGACGCTGGCTGCGATGCCGCAATCAAGGTGACATCGACCCACCGTGCCGGGCTTGAGCAACAGGCCGCATGCGGCCAATTTGGCGTTGATGCAGTTCAGGATCTTTGGAGCCAAGCTTTGGGCCTCCGGGAGATGGCCAAAGCGCAGCATAGTGGACTTATCAGGGATGCGGGTCATGGCGGTGTCCAGGTGGGCAAAGTCCCGGTACCGGGGGACGCCATGCAGGCGCACTTCAATAGCCGGGTCGGAGTGACCAAAGAGTTGCCCCAGCAGGCGGATGCGCAGCATCACTTCAAGCGTAAAGGGCGGGCTTCCGTTCTTGCCAGCAGGGGCGTGAGGCGCAATCAAGGCCAGCAATTCACCCCAATGCGTAACCGCATCCATTAGGGCCAACAGCTCACGCTTTCGCGTGACTTTGGTGGCCAACTCAAATCCGGTGGTGGTAAGGCTTATTTGGCCTCACGCACGGGGGGCTGCGGGGATGAATTGTGCAGACCTTCCCTAACTAAACATTTAAATAACAAAAGATCGCAACCTCCAGAGCGGCAAGGATCACGCCCCAAAAAAAACTATGACATGCCGAAGGTTTATTAAATAAAAAATATTTAAATAATTTAATTAAATTAGTATTTATTAAAAAAATTTATTTTGATTTTTTATTATTTTTATTATTTTTAAAAATTAAATTTATAAAATAATTTTGCTACGATACTAACGTGATCTGTAATATTTACCAACTGGGTTTTTGGATATTGCAGCGGCACTCAACCACCGACGCAGCGTTCGGCATCAACTTAGGGAGTGAATTAAATGAATCAAGGGACAGAAAAACGTGAAAGCAACTTGTGTACTGCAAATCGTAGTCCGCGGGTTAAAGCAATGCAGTCCATCGGATGTATCTCAGTACTGGCACTCGTGTCAGCGTGCGGCGGTGGTGGAGGGGGCGGGGACGGTAGCAGCCCCCCTTCAGCAAACAGCCTTGCGCAGATCTGCACTAAAGGTAACCCTTACGTAGCCGATGCATCCAGTCGAACGACTGTGGGGACTTTTCTTGACGAGCAAAAGTGGGTCAATGCCTATCTGAACGAGCGCTATCTTTGGTACAAAAATATGCCTACCAATGTCCAAGCCTCTGACGCGAAATACAACATTTACACGTCAAACGGTAGCGTCTTTCAGTACGGTCAGTCTTTAACAAAGTACTTCTACGCACTGCTAAATGCCAATAAAACCAGCTCGGGCAAGGATGTGGATGAGTTCAGCTTCCTGACGTCCACCGCGGCTTGGAACCAATATGACAATTCGGTAGAACTTGGCTATGGCATCAGCGTGACCGGCACCGTTGGCTCCTCCAGCGGTGTACTCATTTCCTACGTCTACCCAGGCTCATCCGGTGACACTGCAGGCTTCAAGCGTGGCGACAGGATCGTGAGCATTGACGGGTACTCGGCTGCATCGACCAATGTGAACGTTGGCACCGCCTTTAACAACGCCCTTCATCCGACCACCACGACCTCGCACACATTTACGCTATCCCGAAGTGGTACCAGCCTCAGCATCACCGCCACTCCAAAGACAGAAACGCTCAAACAGGTAGAGCACAAGGTTCTGACCAATGGCACCCAAAAAGTGGGCTACCTTCTGTTCAATAGCCATGTGCTGTCCGCAGAGCCCGATCTGATCGCTGCGGCCACCTCGTTCAAAAACCAAAACGTGACCGATATCGTGATCGACATGCGCTACAACGGCGGTGGATACTTGTCTGTTGCCAGCGCCCTTTCGTATTCGGTAGCTGGCGCTGCAAAAACGGCAGGCAAGGCGTTTGAAACGCTAACCTACAACGACAAGCGGGGTAAGGATAATTTTGCTTTTCCCTTTTACGACACCAGCAGTTCAGGAGCGTCTCTGCCAAGCCTGAATATGACGCGCGCATTCGTGCTTGCCAGCGACAACACCTGCTCTGCCAGCGAAGCAGTGGTTAACAGCTTGCGGGGCGTAGGCGTTAATGTGCAGTTGATCGGCGCCACCACCTGCGGCAAGCCCTACGGTTTTGTGGCACAAGACAATTGCGGTGTCACCTACGGCGCTATGGAGTTTGTAGGCTTTAACGCCAAAAACGAACAGGTCAGCCCCGACGGAATGGCACCCAACTGCGCGGCGGGCGACGACCTGACGCACGCGCTAGGTGACAACCGAGAAGCCATGTTGTCCGTGGCCCTGGGTATGCAACAGGGCCTGACCTGCGCACAGGCCCAACAATCGGTCTCCGCGCTCGGCAGCAATGTTCAACGGGGCTTGGGCACTTTGCTAGGCGGCAAATTGGAGCGGCCAGCCTGGACGTCCAACAAGTTCATTGACGCCAAAACACGTTAACGGGTTCGATAGCCACAAGGGCGCGCAGCGCAAGTTGCGCGCCCTCGGTCTTTGCAAGGTCCGTGAAACTTACGCGGCTTGCGATACCAGGGCAGTTCGCATGCCCACAAGACGCCCCACGGGGTTGCTTAGGCCGAACGCGCTAAACCCAGCGCCGCACACAACTGCGCCATGTCAGTGACCGTCAGGTTAGGGCTTTGGACATGGCTCCAGACCTTGGCGTCGCGGTTAATCCAGGCGGCCTGCATGCCGGCGTCCAGCGCGCCGAGCACGTCAAGGTGCGCGTCGTCCCCCACGTGCAGCACCTCGTCGGGCGCGCATTGCACCGAGCGGGCTGCGGCATGAAAAATATCGATATGCGGCTTGGCGACCCCTGCCGATTGCGCGCTGACACTGCCCACAAAATAGGCGCCCAGGCCGACACGGTGCACATCAGCGTTGCCATTGGACACCGCCACCACTGCAAAGTGGGAGGCCAGCGCGGCCAGCGCGGCCAGCGCGTCTGGGTACAAATCCACCCGCTGGCGCTCGGCAAAAAACACCTCAAACGCTGGGTGGGCCAGCGCCGGGTCGTCGCCAGCGTGCGTGAGCGCGCGGTGCAAGTAGGCGCGGCGCAACGCGCTGAAATCGTGGGCTACCTCGGGGTGTGCCGCATTGACCGCTTTGCGCAACTGGCTGCGCGTGGCACTGTCGCTAAGCAAGGTGAAGGTAGACGGCGCGTGCTGGGCGAGCCAGTCGGCCAGGGCCTGTTCAGCACGGATGATGGTGGGCTCCACCGGCCACAGGGTGTCGTCCAGGTCCAGGGTAATGGCTTTGATTTTTGAAACGTCGAGCATAGGTGGTGGAGAATAGCGCATGCCCTTCGACAAAGAACCCTCATTTACCCACGGTCAAATGCCCCGAACCGCCGTCTTGTACTGCAACCTGGGTACGCCTGACGCCCCCACCGCTTCGGCGGTACGCCGCTACCTGGCCGAGTTTTTGAGCGACCAACGCGTGGTCGAAATTCCGCGCCTGTTGTGGCTGCTGATATTGCACGGCATCATCCTGCGCTTTCGCCCAGCCAAATCGGCGGCCAAATACGCCAGCATCTGGACCCCCGCGGGCTCGCCGCTCAAAATTGGCACCGAAAAACAGGCCAAGCTGCTGCAAGGCTGGCTGGGGGAGCAAGGCGAAAAAGTCGTAGTTCGCTGGGCCATGCGCTACGGTAGCACCTCGATTGGCTCGCAGCTCGACGCGCTCAAGGCCGAAGGTGTGACCCGCGTGCTGGTGCTGCCGGCCTACCCGCAATATTCGGCCACCACCACGGCCAGCCTGTTTGACGCGGTCTACACCTGGGCCGCCAAGATTCGCAGCATTCCCGAGCTGCGCTTTGTGAACCATTACCACGACCACCCGGCCTATATTCAGGCGCTGGCGGCCAGCGTGCGCAAGCACTGGCTAGGCCAAAGCCGCCCGGACGTGCTGGTGATGAGCTTTCACGGCGTGCCCGAGCGCACGCTGGCCCTGGGCGACCAGTACCACTGCGAATGCTTCAAAACTGCGCGCCTGCTGGCCGAGGCACTGGGCTTGTCCAAGGACCAGTACAAAGTCACCTTCCAAAGCCGCCTGGGCCGCGCAAAGTGGCTAGAACCCTATACCGAGCCCACGCTGATCGCTATGGCCCAGTCGGGCGTACAGCGGGTCGATGTGGTGTGCCCCGGCTTTACCAGCGACTGCCTGGAAACGCTGGAAGAAATCAATATGGAAGCGCGCGAAGCCTTTTTGCACGCCGGGGGCAAGGCCTTTAGCTATATCCCTTGCCTCAACGATGACCCGGCTGGCATTACCGCCCTGGCAGCCGTGGCGCAGCAGCACCTGGCGGGCTGGAACACCCAAGAGCTGGCCGACCCACGCCTGCTTGCAGCGTCCCGCGCCGCAGCCCTGGCCCTGGGCGCCAAGCGATAGGCCCGACGCATAGCGCCTGCCCCATGGCGATTGTTTTAGCCCCGATGGAGGGCCTGCTGGATTTTGTGCTGCGCGACATCCTGACCCGCGTGGGCGGCATTGACCGCTGCGTATCTGAATTCATCCGCGTGACCAACACCTTGCTGCCCGAGCGCGCCTTTGTGCGCGTGGTGCCTGAGCTGCTAACCGGTGGCCGTACCCTGGCCGGAGTGCCCGTACGGCCCCAGTTATTGGGGTCAGACCCCCAGTGTCTGGCCGACAACGCCGCGCGAGTGGCCTTCCTGGGCGCCGACGGCGTGGACCTGAACTTTGGCTGCCCGGCCAAGGTCGTCAACCGCCACGGCGGGGGCGCAGCTTTGCTGGAAGACCCGGAGCTGCTGTTCAAGATAGTGTCCGCCGTGCGCCGCGCCGTGCCTGCGCACCAGGTGGTGTCCGCGAAGATGCGCCTAGGCTTTCACGACGACCGCCGGGCCGAAGAATGCGCGTTGGCCTTGGAGGCCGGGGGCGCGGGTGAAATTGTGGTCCACGCCCGCACCCGCGCCGACGCCTACCGCCCGCCCGCCTACTGGGGCCGCATTGCCGACATTGCCGCGGTGGTGCGCACGCCGCTGGTGGCCAATGGCGAAATCTGGAACGTGCAAGACGCGCTGGCCTGCCGCGCCGAGTCGGGCTGCCACAACCTCATGCTCGGGCGCGGCATCGTCAGCTTTCCGGGCCTGGCGCACGCGATTGCCCACGTGGGTGGCGCGCCCGCGCAGGGCGTCGAATGGCGCAACTTGCACACCCATATCGCGGCCTTCTGGCAACTGGTACGCGCGACACTGGAGCGGCGACAGCAGGCTGGGCGGCTCAAGCAATGGCTTAACTTTTTGCGCCGCCACTATCCGCAGGCCCAAGTTGCCTATGACGCGCTCAAGGCGGTGAATGATGTGGGGGTGATTGATGCGTGGGTGGCGGGCTTGGATGGTGGACTGGCCGAGTAACAGCTGGCTTTCCTGTTTCTCAGTATCCCGGTCATCAAAGTTTGTTCGCTTACCCCCCTATCCCCCCAGCCCCCTCACCACCCCGGCGGGGTAGAAAGGGGGAGCTAACAGCCACATTTGGTTTCGTCGCTTCGGCTAGGGCACCACTGGCCGCTTCTATGTCGGGCCGGCTGCCAGCCAGTTGCCGGCGCGCAAGCAGGTGTGACGCCAGTAAAAGCCTAGCCGACGCGACGAAACCAAATGTGGCTGTTGGCCCCCCTTTCTCGCCCGCTGGGCGAGAGAGGGGTTGGGGGAGAGAGTGGGAAGAAGCGCCGCAATGCCGATGTAACTTTGCTACTTGGCGCGGCATCAACACAGACGAAAAAAGCAGCGCTCAGATCGCCACCACATCCTCGTAGTAATAAAACGCGTCACAGCACCCCGCCCAGTAGCGGTTGGTCGATTTGCGCGCGCCCATGCCAATCACGCGGCGACCAGCGGCTTGGAGTTTATAGGCCAGCGGCATGAAGTCGCTGTCTCCGCCGATGATGACGAACTGGGCGATGTCGGCAAAGCGGGTGCTGTCTTCTTGGGCGTCCAGGCACAGGCGGATGTCGGCGCCGTTTTTTGCGGAGGCGCCGGGCGGGAACAGTTGCACCAGGTCGATGGCGGCACCCAGCAAGGCTTCGCGGTAGCGGCCGAAATACTGCCAGTTGCAATAGGCGCGGTGGATGGCAATCGGCCCCAGGGTTGCGGCAAAATCAGTGAGTTTTTGCACCTGCACCAGCGGCTCTTGGGCCTTGAAACGGCCGTCGGGCGTGTTGTAGGCGCCGTCGCCCTGACGGTCTTCCACTAGGCGGGCGTGGAGGTTTTCGAAGTCCCAGTACACGGCGACCGGGGCAGCTAGCTGCCCCGCACCCGGCGGGTTTTGCCGGTCCATCAGGGCGCGGGCACGCAGGTCTGGGTTTGTTCGCCCAGGCCGTGGATGCCCAGGCGCATCTGGTCACCTGCCTTGAGGTACCAGGGGCTGGGTTTTTGCCCCAGGCCCACGCCGGCCGGGGTACCGGTGCTGATCAGGTCGCCGGGGTGCAGGGTCATGAACTGGCTGATGTAGCTGATGAGCTTGGGGATACCAAAAATCAGGTTGCTGGTGCTGCCGTTTTGCACGCGCCGGCCGTTTACTTCTAGCCACAGGCCCAGGGCGTGCACGTCGCCGAGTTCGTCGGGCGTGACCAGCCAGGGGCCAATGGGCGAGAAGGTGTCGCAGCCCTTGCCCTTGTCCCACTGGCCACCGCGCTCCAACTGGAATTCGCGCTCAGACAGGTCGTTGACCAGCACATACCCGGCCACATGCGCCATGGCGTCGGCCTCGCTCACATAGCTGGCTTTGCTGCCAATCACCACGCCGAGTTCCACCTCCCAGTCGGTCTTGACCGAGCCACGCGGAATGGTGACCGGGTCATTGGGGCCGGTAATGGAGCTGGTGGCTTTGAGAAACAAGACCGGCTCTTTGGGCGGCTCCATGCCGCTTTCTTTGGCGTGGTCGGCGTAGTTCAGACCGACGCACACGATTTTTCCGATATTGGCCACCGGGCAGCCCAGGCGCGGCGCACCGTCCACCACCGGCAGCGCATCCACGTCCAGCGCCTGCAGCGCGGCCAGGGTGCGCGGCGACAGGTGGGCGGCGTCCAGGTCGGCGAACAGCATGGACAGGTCGCGCAGGCGGCCATCGTTGCCGACAGCGCCGGCTTTTTCTTGGCCTGCGGGGCCGTAGCGGAGTAGTTTCATGGGGGTTTCCTCAAAAAAAATTTGGGAGCGGCGCATGCCTTGCAGCCGCCATCGGCGATGGGGCGAGTGTATGCACCCGGCCCCACCGCCCGGTGCTTGGCTTAGCCGCGTTTTTTGAACACCCGTGGCAGCACCAACACAGCCAGCACCAAGCCCAGCAAACCCAGGGACATGGGGCGCTCTAAAAACACAGTCCACTTTCCCTCGCCAATGGACAGCGCGTTGCGCAGTTGCGCCTCGGCCAAGGGGCCCAAAATCATGCCCACCACCACCGGTGCGGTCGGGAAGTCAAAGCGGCGCATCACCAGCCCGAGCACGCCGATGGCGTAGAGCAACACCAGGTCAAACGCGCTTTGGCGCATGCCGTAGGCGCCCACGGTGGCAAAAATCAAAATGCCCGCGTACAGCTGGGGCTTGGGCACCTTGAGCAGCTTGACCCACAGGCCCACCAGCGGCAAATTGAGCACCAGCAGCATGACGTTGCCAATATAGAGCGAGGCAATCAGCGCCCACACCAGCGACGCCGAGGTAGTGAAAAGCTGAGGCCCCGGCTGGATGCCGTAGTTTTGAAAGGCGCCGAGCAAAATCGCGGTGGTGTTGCTGACCGGAATGCCCAGCGTGAGCAAGGGGATCAGCGCCGTGGTGACGGTGGCATTGTTTGCCGCCTCGGGCCCCGCCACGCCCTCAATAGCACCTTGGTGGCCGAACTCGGCTAGGACCTCCCCTTTTGCGAGCTTTTTCTCGACCGCGTAGCTCAAAAAAGTGGGTATCTCGGTGCCACCGGCCGGGATACAGCCAAACGGCGCACCAATGGCCGTTCCGCGAATCCAGGCAGGCACCGAGCGGCGCCAGTCAGCGCTCGTCATGCTGACCCGGCTGAGCTTGTTTTGCGACTCGCTGGTGGCGCCTTCAAACAGCACCGCGTGCAAGGCCTCGGCCACGGCAAACAGGCCCACGGCTACCAGCACGATTTCCACCCCATCGAGCAGCTCGGGCACGCCGCCGGTGTAGCGCGCCTGTCCGGTGATCTGGTCCATGCCGATCAGGCCAATGGCCAGGCCCACAAACAGCGAGGCCAGGCCGCGCACTGTGCTTTGCCCCAACACGGCGCTCACGGTGGTGAGCGCCAGCAGCATCAGGCAAAAATATTCGGGCGGACCCAGGCGCACCGCGTATTGGGCCACCACCGGGGCAAACAGCGTGACCATGATCGTGGCAATGGTTCCCGCCACAAAAGAGCCAATCGCAGCCGTGGCCAGTGCCGCACCCGCGCGCCCGTTCTTGGCCATTTTGTTGCCCTCCATGGCGGTGACCATGCTGGCGGTCTCTCCCGGCGTGTTGAGCAGTATGGACGTGGTAGAGCCACCGTACATGGCGCCGTAGTAAATACCGGCAAAAAAGATCATGGACGCGGTGGCGTCCACCTGTGAGGTGATGGGCAGCAGCATGGCCACTGCGGTGGCCGGGCCGATACCTGGCAGCACGCCCACAGCGGTGCCCAGCGCGCAGCCGACAAAGGCCCACAGCAGGTTAATGGGCGTGCCTGCGGTGGCAAAGCCTTGCATTAACTGGTTCAAGATATCCATTACAACCACCCGCTTTGCGTAAGGCCGGGCAGGCTAATGGCAAGGAACTTGGTAAACATCCAGAACACTGGCGCGGCAATCAACACACCAATGCCCAGGTCGGTGAGCCAGCTGCGAAGGCTTTGCGCCGCACCCGACTGCGCCTGGCGCAGCCCGTGCGCGGCACAGGCAAAACACAGGGTGCAGCTAAAAATAAAGCCAATGCTGGTGATCAGCGCGGCGTTAAGCAGTAAGGCGCCCGACATCCAGGCAAAACCACGCCAGCACGGGGCGCTCTGCGGGGGCGCATCGCTGGCCAGCGGGTCGGGCATGTCGCGAAAGCCGCCGCTGTGCGCCTCAAACCACAAAAATACCGCCACCACAGCCAGGCCGGCGGCCACCAACCAGGGCAAAAAATTGGGCCCAATGCCGGCGTAGCCCGCCTCGGACGAAATGTCCGCCGCGCCCAGCGCAAGCACGCCGGCCAAGCCCAACACCGCCAAGGCCACCGCGCTTTGGCGCGCCTTGTCAGACACCGCCATCAAACCATGCCCGAGAGGTGCATGATGCCGCGCAGGCTTGCAAATTCGTCGTCCACAAAGTCGTCAAAAGCTTTACCGGTCAGCAGCGCTGGCGTCCAGGTGTTGCGCGCCAAGGCCTCAAGCCAGGACTTGGACTTGGTCGCCTTGACCACCATCTCGGTCAGCGCCGCGCGTTGCTCCGGCGTGATGCCGGGGGCGCCGTACACAGCGCGCCAGTTGCCCAGCACCACCTCATAGCCCAATTCCTTGAGCGTGGGCACGTCGATGCCGGGCAGGCGTTTGGCAGATGTCACGCCAATGGGGCGCATCTTGCCGGCCTTGATGTATTCCGCAAACTCGCTGTAGCCGCTGCCGCCCACCGTTACATTGCCGCCCAGCACTGCAGCTGTTGCTTCGCCGCCGCCGCGAAAGGCCACGTAGTTCACCTTTTTCGGGTCCACGCCCACCTTGGTGGCCAGCATGGAGGCGCAAATATGCTCGGTCGATCCGCGTGAACCGCCGCCCCACTTCACGCTACCCGGGTCTATTTTCATTTGCTCAACCACGTCCTTCATGGTTTTGAGGGGCGAGTCAGAGGGCACTACAAACACGTTGTATTCGCTGGTCAGGCGCGCAATGGGGGTGATTCTGTCCATGCCCACCTGGGGCTTGCCGGTGATGATGCCGCCCACCATCACGGCACCGGTCATGATCAGGGCGTTCGCGTCACCCTTGGCCGCGTTGACGAACTGCGCCAGGCCGATGACGCCGGCCGCGCCGCCCTTGTTTTCGTACTGCACCGTGTCGGCCACCTTGGCGTCGAGCAAGGCCTTGCCCAGTTCGCGTCCGGTGCCGTCCCAGCCGCCGCCGGGGTTGGCGGGAATCATCATCTTCACATTGGCAGCTGCGTGGGCGCTCAGGGGATACGCGCCCGCAGCGGCCAAGACGGCGAGGGACTTCAGAAAATGGTCACGACGCATGGAATTCTCCTAAGGGGGTTGTTGTGCACCCTATGATGGCGGCTCGGCCTGTCAATTGGCTGTACGAAACCCTAGGGGAAACCCGAATCCACAGCCCACGCACCGCATGCGCCTGCTCCTGATAGAAGACGATCCGACGCTGGCCACCACGCTGCAACGCAGCCTGCAGCGCAAAGCCATTCGGGTGCTGTTGTGCGCCGATGGCGCGCTGGCCCTGGCCGCCTGGCAGCAAGCGCAGCCCGACGTAGTGCTGCTGGACCTGAGCCTGCCTGGCCTTGACGGCCTGCAAGTGCTACAACTTGCCCGCCAGGCCGGCCTGCGCACGCCGGTGCTCATACTCACAGCGCGCGGCACCGTGGGCGACAAGGTGCTCGGGCTCAACGCCGGGGCCGACGATTACCTGCCCAAACCCTTTGACCTGGACGAACTCGAAGCGCGCGCCCGCGCCCTGCACCGGCGCCACGCCAATACCCCGGCGCAGGTGCAGCACAGCGCCCTCACTTTGGGCGCGCTGCGTCTGGAGCGCGACAGCGGCGCGCTGTACTGCCGGGGCACGGTGATGGACTTAAGCCCGCGCGAACTCGCCCTGATGGCCGCCCTGCTGACGCGCCCTGGCCACGCCATGGCCAAGGAACGGCTGTTTGAACTGGTGTTTCCCGGCGTGGCCGACGTGCAGTTTGAAGCCATTGAAGTGGTGGTCTACCGCCTGCGCAAAAAGCTAATCGGCACCGGCGTCACACTCATGACCCTGCGCGGCCTGGGCTATCTGCTCAAGGCCGACTAAAGCCATGGAGCAAGCACAAACCACCCCAGCGCCTGAGCCGCAGCGCACGCCGCAAAGCCTGCGGCGCACTTTGCTGATTGGCATTTTGCTGCCCGTGCTGCTGTTTGTGGCAGTGGACACCGTCAGCCTTTATCGTAAAAGCCTGCAAGCGGTCAACACCGCCTATGACCGCACCCTGCTGGCCTCGGCCAAGGCCATTGGCGAGCTGCTGGTGATTGAGGGCCAAGGCCCCCAGGCGCGCCTGCGCGGGCAAATCCCCTACGCCGCACTGGAAGCTTTTGAGGCCGACAACCGCAGCCGCATGAGCTACCGGGTGTCGGACGCCCAGGGCCAATGGATTGACGGCACACAAGACCTGCACGCCTGGCACGGCAGCTTGCCCAACCAGGGTCCCTACGCCGCGCTGGTCGATTTTTACGACGACACCCTGCAAGGCGATCCGGTGCGCGTGGCCGTGCTGCTGCAGCCCGTGGCCACCGGACAGGAACGCGCCATGGCCATGGTGCAAGTGGCCGAAACGCTGGAGCTGCGCCACACCCTGGCTGAACAAATTTTGTTGGATACCTTGCAGCGCCAGGCAGTGCTGATCGGCGTAATCACCGCAGTGGTGCTGGTGGTGGTGCAGCGCGTGATCCGCCCGGTGCGTCGCCTGAGCCAGGCGCTAGCGCAGCGCGATGAAGACGAACTCTCGCCCTTGGACGACCACGATTTGCCACAAGAGCTGCTGCCGCTGACCCAGGCCACCAGCCAGGTCATGCAGCGACTGCACCGCTTGCTGGACCACCAAAAGCGCTTTGTGCGCGATGCCGCCCACCAGTTGCGCACGCCGCTGGCGGTGCTCAAGACCCAGGTGCAGTCCGCGCTGCGCGGCGACCTGGCGCCCCTGCTGGCCCTGCGCGAGATCGAGGCCACGGTAGACCGTGCCACCACCCTGGCCAACCAGATGCTGCAGCTGGCCAAGGTGGAACAGGTGCGCCAGCAGAAAGACTTTGCGGCGCTGGACTGGGCGCAGGCCGCGCGCAGCGTGGCGCTCGATTTATCGCCCCTGATTGCGAACAAGTCGCTGGACTTTGAAATCAGCAGCGAACCCTGCCCGGTGTTGGCCCACGCCTGGATGCTGGGTGAGCTCACCCGCAACCTGCTGGACAACGCCATTGCCCATTCGCCCGCAGGCGGGCATTTGCGCGTGTCGCTCACAGCCCACGGCGCCTACGCCCACCTGTGCATTGCAGACTGCGGCCCCGGCATGGACGAGGCGCAGCGCCTGCGCCTGTTTCGGCCCTTTGCCACCAGCCGGCCGCAAGCTGGGGCCGGGCTAGGCCTGGTGATTGCCCGAGAGATGGTGCAGGCGCTGGGCGGCAGCATTGCACTGGTCAACCGCTACGATGGGCAGCGGCGCATCGGACTGGACGCCATCGTCTTGCTGCCCCTGCACGAAAACCCGGCACCTGACAGCCCCAAAAAGGAAACCTGATGGACAGCATCCGCATCGACAAATGGCTTTGGGCCGCGCGCTTTTTCAAAACCCGGTCTCTGGCCACCGAGGAAGTGGGCAAAGGCCGGGTGCAGATCGCCCAGCAAGACGTGAAACCCTCGCGCGAAGTGCGCTTGGGCGACACCGTGGTGCTGTGGCAGGCCAGCGTCAAGCGCACGGTGGTGGTCAAGGGCATCAGCGGCACGCGTGGATCCGCCCCGGTGGCCCAGACGCTCTATGAAGAAACCGCCCAAAGCGTGCAAGAGCGCGCCCAAGCCGCCGAGCAACGCCGCCTGCACGCCGAGCCTGCCCTGGCAATAGCCCACGGCCGCCCCACCAAACGCGACCGCCGTGACCTGCAAAAAGGCCTGAACGCCCGCTGGAGCGCGTCCATCGACGACTAGGGTGACCCTTGCCTCAAAGCGGCGATAATCACCAACCCGCGCTTGCGGCAGAAATTCGCCCCTGAATTTCCCCCCAGAATTTGCGAAAGTTGTTCGATGACTGCCCCCACTCTTTCCACCCAGCCCGTGGCCATTTCTTGCGTCCAAGACATCGTGGCCGACATGCGCGCCGGAAAAATCGTCATCCTGGTGGACGAAGAAGACCGTGAAAACGAAGGCGACCTGGTGCTCGCCGCCGACCACGTGACTCCTGAGGCCATCAATTTCATGGCCCGCTTTGGCCGTGGCCTGATTTGCCTGACCCTGACCCGCGAGCGCTGCGAACTGCTCAAACTGCCCCCCATGACGGTGCGCAATGGCGACAAAAAGGGCACGGCGTTTACCGTGTCCATTGAGGCTGCCGAAGGCGTGACCACCGGCATTTCTGCCGCGGACCGCTCGCGTACCGTGCAAGCTGCGGTGGCCCCGGGCGCTGTGGCTGATGATTTGGTGCAACCCGGCCACATTTTTCCCCTGCAAGCGGTGGACGGCGGCGTGCTCATGCGCGCGGGCCACACCGAAGCCGGTTGCGACCTGGCCGCCATGGCTGGTTGCAGCCCGGCAGCCGTGATCTGCGAGATCATGAAAGACGACGGCACCATGGCCCGCCTGCCCGATTTGCAGCTGTTTGCGGCCGAACACGGCATCAAGATCGGCACCATTGCCGACCTGATTGCGCACCGCAGCCAGGTCGATTCCCTGGTCGAGCGCAAAGGCAGCCGCCCTTTCAAAACCGCTTTTGGCGAATTTAGCGCCCACATTTTTCAGGATACCACCGGCCACGGCGTGCACCTGGCGCTGGTCAAAGGCGAGTGGGCTGCGCAAGACGCCGTATCTGCCCGTGTGCACGAGCCGCTGTCGGTGCTCGATGCTCTGGAAGTGGGCCGCTCGCTGCATTCCTGGAGCCTAGACGCCGCGCTGGCGCACGTGGCCCACGAGGGACGCGGCGTGGTGGTGCTGCTCAACTGTGGCGAAAGCGGCGAGCAGCTGCTGGCCCAGTTTGACGGCACGGCCCGCCCCGCGCACGCGCCCGAGCGTGGCCGCATGGACTTGCGCACCTACGGCGTGGGCGCCCAAATCTTGCGCCTGTGCGGCGTACACAAAATGCGTTTGATGGGCAGCCCCCGGCGCATGCCCAGCCTGACCGGCTACGGCCTGGAAACCGTGGGCTACCTCAGCCCCACGGCCCCCTAATCCACCCCAACACACCCACACCCGTACACAGAAGGAAAACCCATGTTTGGCGCAGACAAAGGCAAAGTTGACGACACCGACAGCCGTATGGACGGCAAACAACTGCGCATTGGCATCGTGCAAGCCCGCTTTAACGCCGGGGTGACCGACGCGCTGGCGGCAGCCTGCAAGCAAGAGCTGCTGACCCTAGGTGTGGCCGAGCGCGACATCCACCACTTCACCGTGCCTGGCGCACTAGAAGTAGCGACCGCATTGCAGGCCCTGGCCGAGAAAAGCCGCTACGACGCCCTGGTGGCGCTGGGCTGCATCATCCGTGGCGAGACCTACCACTTCGAACTCGTGGCCAACGAGTCGGGCGCCGGCGTGACGCGTGTCTCGCTGGACAACCAAATCCCCATTGCTAACGCGATCCTCACCGTCGAAAACATGGCCCAGGCCGTAGCCCGCCAAACCGACAAAGGCCGTGACGCCGCCCGGGTGGCGGTGGAAATGGCCAATTTTTTGGAAACCGTTTAATGACCGATACCACCGCAGCCAGCCAACGCCCTCCCCGCCAATCCCGTGTGGGGCTGACCAGTACCGGCGCGCGCAAGGCCGGCAGCAAAAACAACCGCAGCCGCGCTCGCGAATTTGCGCTCCAGGCCCTTTACCAGCGCTTGGTGGGAAAAAACTCTGCCGCCGACATTGACACCTTTACCCGCGACCTGGCGGGGTTTAACAAAGCCGACGCCGCGCACTTTGACGCGCTGCTGCACGGCTGCATTGGCCACGCAGACGCGCTCGACGCCCTGATCCTGACCCGTATGGACCGGCCCATGACCGAGATCTCGCCGGTGGAGCACGCGGTGATGTGGATTGGAGTCTATGAAATGCAACACTGCCCCGACGTGCCCTGGCGCGTGGTGCTCAACGAATGCATCGAGCTGGCCAAGGAATTTGGCGGCACCGACGGCTTTAAGTACGTCAACGCCGTGCTCAACGGCCTAGCACCCGAACTTCGCGCCCCCGAAGTGCAAGCGGACCGCGCACGCGGCCCCGCCGCCGCCCACGCAGCCGTATCGCCTTCCGAGTCGTCTTCCGAATAGCCACCTTCGGAAATGCAGATCTCGCGCCGCGCCGAAAAGATAGAGCCTTTTTATGTCATGGAAGTGGCCAAGGCCGCCTCCGAGCTGGGCGCCAGCGTGGCGCACACCGATGCGCCCATGGTTTTTTTGAACATCGGCGAGCCCGATTTCACTGCCCCACCGCTGGTGCAAGCCGCCGCCCAGCGCGCCATTGCCCAGGGCCACAGCCAATACACCCAGGCCACCGGCTTGCCCGCCTTGCGCGAGCGCATCAGTGCTTGGTATGCCAGCCGATTTGGCGTGAACGTGCCCTCCAGCCGCATTGTGGTGACCGCCGGGGCTTCGGCCGCGCTGCAACTGGCCTGCTTGGCACTCATCGATGCGGGCGACGAAGTGCTGATGCCAGACCCCAGCTACCCCTGCAACCGGCATTTTGTAAGCGCCGCCGACGGGCGCGCAGTACTCATTCCCACCACCGCTGCGCAACGCTTTCAGCTCAGTGCAGACCAGGTGCAAGCGGCATGGGGACCAAAAACACGCGGCGTTCTGCTGGCCTCCCCCTCCAACCCCACCGGCAGCTCGATTGACCCCGACGAGCTGCGCCGCATCCACGCCGTGGTGCAGTCGCGCGGCGGCGTGACCCTGGTGGACGAGATTTACCTGCCCCTGAGCTTTGATACCCACTACGGCCAGACCGCGTTAGCGCTGGACGACAGTGTGATCAGCATCAACAGTTTCAGCAAATACTTCAATATGACCGGCTGGCGCCTGGGCTGGATGGTGGTGCCGCAGACGTTGGTGCCGGTCATCGAGCGCCTGGCGCAAAACCTGTTTATCTGCCCCAGCACCATTGCCCAGCATGCAGCGCTGGCCTGTTTTGAGCCCGAGAGCATCGCCCTGTACGAAGCACGCCGTGCCGAATTCAAAGCCCGGCGCGACTTCTTTGTGCCCGCGCTACAAAGCTTGGGCCTGGACGTGCCAGTGGCGCCCGATGGCGCGTTTTACGCCTGGGCCGATTGCTCAGCGGTGTGCGCGCGGCTGGGCATCAAAGACAGCTGGGACTTTTCCTTTGCCGTGATGCAACAAGCCCATGTGGCCATCACACCGGGACGCGACTTTGGCACCGACCTGACGGCACAATTTGTGCGCTTTTCCACCGCCAGTTCGATGGAGCAATTGCACACGGCCATAACACGCCTGCGCAAAATGCTGACCTGAGCCGCATCTTTTTTATTTCTTAAGCACGCCTCTGGGCTTTCACCATGAACCAAGACCTGAACATTCTCCAACTCGTGCTGCACGCCAGCTTTGTGGTGCAAATCGTCATGGCGCTGCTGATGCTGGTGTCACTGTCGAGCTGGTCGGCGATTTTTCGCAAGCTTTTTGCCATCAAACGCGTCAAGGAGCACAACGAAACCTTTGAGAAAGAGTTTTGGTCCGGCGCCAGTCTCAATGAGCTGTTCAGTTCGGCCTCGTCCAAGGCGCAAAACTCCGGCCCCATGGAGCGCATTTTTGCCAGCGGCATGCGCGAATTCCAAAAACTGCGCGAGCGCCGCGTCAGCGATGTGGCCACGCTCATGGACGGCGCCCGCCGGGCCATGCGCGCAAGCTACCAGCGCGAGATGGACGAGGTGGAAAGCAACCTGTCCTTTTTGGCCTCGGTCGGCTCGGTCTCGCCCTATGTGGGCCTGTTTGGCACGGTGTGGGGCATCATGCACGCGTTTACTGGCTTGGCTTCCTTGCAACAAGTGACCCTGGCCACCGTCGCCCCGGGCATTGCGGAGGCGCTGGTGGCCACGGCTATCGGCCTGTTTGCCGCCATTCCGGCGGTCATTGCCTACAACCGCTTTGCCCGCGACATTGACCGCATCGCCATCCAGCACGAAACATTTATTGAAGAGTTTTCTAATATCTTGCAGCGCAATGTGAGCGCGCAAACCAGCCCGGCTGCGCCGCGCTGATCCGTCCACACCCACAGCACATCCTAAGGAGCCCTCCATGCCTGCAGTGAGTTCCCGTGGCCGCGGTCGGCGCACCATCAGCGAGCCCAATATGGTGCCCTTTATTGACGTGATGCTGGTGCTGCTGATCATCTTCATGGTTACCGCCCCGCTGATCACGCCCAGCATGATTGACCTGCCCAGCGTGGGCAAGGCCGCCAAACAACCCGACGTGGTGGTGCAAATCGTGGTGGGCAAGGACGACAAGCTCGAACTACGCGCCCACGAGACCACCGCGCCCGTGACCCTTTCCACGCTGGCGAGTTCCGTGCGCCGTGCCCAAACCCGGCCCGATGGCGGCCAGGCTGAGCGCGCGGCCGTGGTGATCAGCGCCGACAAGGCGGTGCGCTATGAGAGCGTGGTCAAGGTGATGGACACGCTGCAGCGCGCCGGGATTGAGCGCGTGGGCCTGTCCGTGCAACTGGCGGATTGATACGCACCATGGCCCTGGCCCCTGCCCGCGAGGCATTCATGCCACCGCCCACGCCCGGGCTGGGTCGGTCCGTGACGATGGCGCTGGTGGCGCACGCCGCGCTCGTGCTGGCCTTGTCATTTGCCGTGCAATGGCGCCAAAGCGCGCCTGAGCCCGTGGCCTTTGCCGCCGAGTTATGGGCCGCCGTACCCACCGAGGCCGCACCCCCTGCGCCCGAGCCACTACCGGTGGAGTCTGTGATCGAACCCCCGCCCGAGCCGACACCAGCACCAGAACCCAAACCCGTGCCCAAGCCCGTACCCCCGCCACCGGTGGCAGCGCCGCCCGAGCCGCCAAAGCTAGCCGACATCGCGCTGGAGAAGAAAAAAGCGCTGCAAGAAGCCAACAAAAAGCAAGACCTCGCCCAAGCCAAGGTGCAAGCCGCCGTGCAACTGGAAAAAGACAAGACCGAGAAGCAGAAGAAGCTCAAAGCGGAAGCCGAAAAGCTGCAAGCCGACAAAGACAAAGCCACCAAGCTCAAAGAAGACAAGCTCAAGACTGACAAACGCCTGAAAGAAGAAAAAGCCGCCGAGGCTGCGCGTAAAAAAGAAGAGCAACAAGCCGCCGAAGAAGCCGCACAAAGCGAGCAGCGCCGCAAAGAAGCCAAGGACCGTGCCCTGCGCCTGGCCGGTGCGGCAGTGGGCAATGGCGATATGGACGCCAAAGGCAGCGCAGCGCAAAGCGCCGGGCCGTCGGCGAGTTACGGCGGAAAGATCCTGGCTGCCATCCGGCCCAACATCACCCAGCTTAAGGAAATTACAGGTAACCCGAGCGTGGTGTATGACGTCTACACCGACGCCAGCGGCAACGTGCTCAGCGTCAAACTGCATGAAAAGAGCGGCGACTCCTACTGGGATGAAACCGCATACAACGCCATCCTGAAAACCGGGAAGCTGCCACGCAATGAGGAGGGCCGGGTTCCCTCGCCAATGAGGATTTCCATCACGCCCAAGCCTAAGTAGGCGACCTGTGAAACGGAGATGCAACTCAAACTGAACCTTGCCACTTCGCGGACCAGGCCAAGGTGTGGCTGAGGTTTGACAAACACAACACAAGTGTTTAATCTTTCCCGATCAACTCCAAACAAATGAAAAAGTGGCTTGCCCAGCGAGGCGCCACCTTTCATGAGGGGAAAGGCTCGCACCTGAAGGTTTTTCTCAACGGCAAGCAGTCCACCCTGCCCATGCACGGAACGGCCGAATTGGGAAAAGGTCTGGAGTTGGCCATCAAACGCCAGCTCGGTTTGAAATAAGGAAATCCATGTTCAATTACCCCGTAACCTTGACGCCAGATGGCGACACCGTCCTGGTGACCTTTGCCGATGTGCCCGAGGCCATCACCTTTGGAACCAGCGTGGAAGACGCGCTGGCGCAAGCGGTGGATGCGCTCGAAACAGGGCTTTCGTTTTATGTGGATGCCCGTAAGGCGCTGCCCCCAGCGAGCGCCCCCAAACCTGGCCAGGCCACAGTGCGGCCCAGTGCACTGGAATGCGCCAAACTTGGCGTCTACCAGGCCATGGTGGATCAGGGCATGCGAAAGTCTGAATTGGCGCGGCGCCTGGGCTGGCACATGCCACAGGTGGACCGGTTGTTTGACTTGCGCCACGCCTCAAAGCTAGACCAGATTGAAGCTGCCGCCCACGTGCTGGGCAAGCATCTGGAAATCACTGTTTCCTGACCGGATAAGGCTACGCGACGAGGATGGTCGAGTACCGTCAACGATGCCGATTGCTAGAACGCCGTGCCGATACGCCAAAGGACGGCCTAGTACGCGCTGGACATGGTGCGCAGGCTCACGACGCTGCCATCTTTCGGGCGTATTGCCGCCAAACGTGCCGCAAATCGGGCCTGCACCATGGACGGCAGCGGCGCAAATCCGCTGTTTTTGAGCATTGAGTCGCCGTTGAGTTGCGTCCAATAAATAAACTGCACCGCGTCTTGAACTGCGGCTGCAGTTTTGGGCTCGGCGTCAATGAGCATGAAGGTGGTCATGGTGATGGGCCACGCGTTTTCCTGTGGCATGTTGAGCAAATTGCTGGACTCGTCGCCGGTTTTGTACATGCCAGAGGCCATCACGGCAGCCCGGAATGCGCGTTCGGACACTGCAACATAGCCGGAGTCTTTGCCGTTGCGCAAGGCCACGCTGGTCAGCCCCTGTTTAAGTACACGGTCATAGGACGCGTAGCTGATCGCCCCGGGAAGTTCTTTCAGCAGTTTGACCACGCCATCATTACCCTCGCCTTTTTCGATGGCCGAGCCCACGGTAGGCCAGGCCGGGAGCCCTGAGCGACCCAGCGTTTTATCAAACACCTCGGACTGCATGCTTAGGTAGTGGGTAAAAGTTTCGGTTGAACCCGACTTGTCGGCTCGCACGACGCGCACGATGGGCAGATTGGGCAAACGCAAACCAGGGTTCAGTGCCTCAATCGACTTGTCCCGCCAGTTCACCACCTTGCCCAAAAAAATGTCTGCCAGTACGGCGCCATTGAGTTTGAGGGCATTGGCGGGCACGCCTTTGAGGTTGACCACCGGCACCATGGCGCCCACCAGCGTGGGCAGTTGTAAAAGCCCGTGTTTGGCAAGTTCGGACTGCGGCAGGGCAATGTCCGATGCACCAATGTCTACCGCACGGGCAATGATCTTCTTTTGCCCGTCGCCAGAACCCGTGGGCGTGTAGAGCCACTGCTTTGCGGTGCGTTTTTGGTACTCCACGCCCCAGGCTTGGTAAGCCGCCGACGGAAACGTGGCGCCAGCCCCAGTAATCTGCCCATGCGCTGAGCTGGCGAAAACCAGTGCAAAACCCAGCAAATATTTATAAACACGCATTGCCACACTCTCCTTAAGAAACGATGAAGAGTGATTCAAGCACATTCACATGAAATATTTTTTATATGACAATCATTTTCAAATAATTTACGAAACTGCCGGTCCGGCGCTGCTCTAGTGCGGTTTGCGCGGGTGAAACACCACGCGGTGTACCGCCGCAGACACGGCCTTGGGCGTGGCGCTGGGCGCCTGGCTGCAGCCAGCGCAGCCGCCGCAGCCGGCAGCGGACGGCTCCGCCAAGCGCGCTCTGACTCTGGCGGGAAGCGGCAGGTGTAACAGGCCCCCTGCAAACACGCGGCGCAGGGCCTGCGGCGCAAGTGTCCAAGCCGCATAGCCAAGGCTGCAAGCGACCACCACGGCCACGGCAAACGATTGAAAATTCATGGCCATGCGTTTAGCCTCAGGCGCTCAGCCACAGCGTGAGCCGATAGGTGATGAAAGAAGCAGCATAGGCCAAGCCAAACAAATAGCCCGCCATGATCAGTGGATAGCGCCACGAATTGGTCTCGCGCCGCACCACGGCCAGCGTGCTCAGGCACTGCGGCGCAAACACAAACCACGCAAGCAGCGAATAAGCCGTGGCCAGCGACCAGCCCTGGGCAATCACTGGCGACAGCGCATCGGCCACGCCGCTGTCTGCGGCTGAGAGCGAATACACCGTGCCCAAGGCGCCCACTGCCACCTCGCGCGCGGCCATGCCGGGCACCAGGGCAATCGAGATTTGCCAGTTAAAGCCAATCGGCGCAAACACATATTGCAAAGCGTGGCCCAGCATGCCCGCCGCGCTGAACTGAATGGCCGGGCCTTGCGACAAGTCCCAACCTGCAGGCGGCGAGGGGTAGGTGGACAAGAACCACAACACCACCATCAGCGCAAAAATAATGCCGCCCACCCGGCGCAAAAAGATGCGCGCACGCTCCCACAGGCCTTGCGCCAGGTTGCGCAGGCTGGGGGCGCGGTAGGGGGGCAGCTCCAGCATCAGCGGCTGGTAGACCGATTTCATCCATACCCGCTTGAACACCCAGGCCACCGCCATGGCCGACACCACCCCGACCACGTACAGGCCAAACAAGGTCAGACCGCGCAGGCTCAGGCCTGCCACGCTGCGCTCAGGCACAAAGGCGCCGATCAGCAGCGCATAGACCGGCAGGCGCGCAGAGCAGGTCATCAACGGCGCCACCATGATGGTGGCCAGCCGGTCGCGCCAGTTGGCAATGGTGCGGGTGGCCATGATGCCCGGAATGGCGCAGGCAAAACTGCTGAGCAGCGGTATGAACGCCCGCCCCGACAGCCCCACCCGGCCCATCAGGTTGTCGAGCAAAAACGCGGCGCGTGGCAGGTAGCCCGAGTCTTCGAGCAGCAAGATGAAGAAGAACAAAATCAAAATCTGCGGCAAAAACACCAGCACGCCGCCCACGCCCGCTACCACGCCGTCCACCAGCAGGCTGCGCAGCGGGCCGTCCGCCATGGCGCCGTTGATCCAGTCGCCCACCGCCGCCATCGCTTCTTTAATCAAGTCCATGGGCAGCGTGGCCCAAGAAAAAACCGCCTGAAAGATCAAAAACAAGACCGCCGCCAGCACCAACAAGCCCCACACCGGGTGCATGGCCACCGCGTCAATGCGGTGCTGAAAGCGCCCCAGGCGCGGCGCCTTGGGGGCCACCAGCGCCAGAATGCGGCGCACCTCGCGCTGCAAATCGGCGGCGCTGCGGGGGCTGGCGTTGGGGGCGGTTACCGCAGGCGCCAGAATGGGCGCTGCCAGAAGGGTTTGCAGTTGCTGCAGGAGCGCGGCGTGGCCGTTGTGCTGCACCGCCACGGTTTCCACCACCGGGCATCGCAGCTCGGCTTGGAGGCGCGCCACGTCAATGTCCAGCCCATGGGCGCGCGCCACGTCCGCCATGTTCAGCGCCACCACCATCGGTTTGCCCAGGCGCTGCAACTCCAGCACCAGGCGCAGGTTCATGCGCAGATTGGTGGCGTCCACCACGGCCACGATGGCGTCGGGCGCGTCCTCACCGGCGCGACGGCCCTCCAGCACGTCGAGCATCACCTGCTCATCCGGCGTGGCGGGCTTCAGGCTGTAGGAGCCGGGCAAATCGACCACTGACACGGTCTGTCCGTTGGGCAAGCGCGCCGCGCCCACCTTGCGCTCCACGGTAACGCCGGCGTAGTTGGCCACCTTTTGGCGCGCGCCGGTCAGCAGGTTAAACAGGGCGGTCTTGCCGCAATTGGGGTTGCCCACCAGGGCAATGGTGTCGGGGACGAAAGGTGCTGCGGCGGTGTTTTGCATGGCGGGCCTCCTTACAAAACTTCAACTTCCACGCACTGTGCTTCGAGCAAGCGCAGGGCAAATTGCGTGTCGCCAATCTGCACCGCCAGCGGCTCGCGCCCGCCAGGGCCACGGCGCAGCATCTGCACCGGCTCGCCCGCAATAAAGCCCAACTCGCCCAGGCGCTGGGCGGTGGCGCTTTGCACTTGGCTACCGCCAGACGCCAATCGCGCCACCACCGCGTGCGCGCCATTGGGCAGGTCAGACAGCAACTGGGTGGGGGACATAGGCAGGCGCTCCGTGTAAATCTAAATGAGAGTGTATCTCATTTAGATTGGCGACGCCGACCGTCCAATGGGGGGGTGGACCCCTGTTCCCCACCACGCCCCAGTAGGCGCGGTAAAAGTGCCAGATATCCCAGTTCATGTATATTGCCCAACATGCCCATGAGCGAAAAACCCCTGGAATGGATAGGCAGCAGCCACAAAGACTTGCTGGCCTTGCCTGCGGAGGTGCGGCGTTTTTTGGATTTGCTTTGTCTCTGGCGCAGGCGGGTGACAGGCACGACGCTGCCAAAGTGCTCAAGGGCTTTGGTGGTGCGGGGGTGCTAGAGGTGGTGGAGGACGATATGGGTGGCACCTACCGCGCTGCGTACACGGTCAGGTTTGCCGAAGCGGTGTTTGTGCTTCACTGCTTCCAGAGGAAAAGCAAGCGCGGCATCGCCACGCCCAAGGAAGACATGGACATCATTCATGCAAGGCTAAAAATTGCCGAGGCGTTTGTAAAGGAGTTGCGGAAATGAAAACACGACTGGTGGATGGCATTGAAGTGCAGCGCGGTTCGGGCAACGTGTTCGCCGACCTGGGGCTGCCTGACGCCGACAAACTGAAGATCAAAACCGGCTTGGTGATCGAGATCCGCAAAGCCATGCGCGCCCTTGCCCTGACCCAGCAAGACGCCGCCAAGCGCATGGGCATCACCCAGCCCAAGGTGTCCGACATGGTGCGTGGCGACTTTACCAATCTGTCGGAACGCAAACTTATGGACTGCCTGACCCGGCTGGGTTATGACATTGAAATCAAAGTACGCCCGGCGCAGGCGGAAATTGGGCAGTTGGTGTTTGCTGCAGCTTGATTGGGTGGTGCGGGGGTGCGCTGGAGAAGTAGTCTGGTCAGTAATCTAGCGCGAAGCGCAACCAGCGCAACGGGGGTTCGATAAGTAGCACGAAAGTGCTACTATTTCCCCATTCACCGGAGAACGCAGCATGTCGACCACCACCATCCGCATCGAAGACGAACTCAAGGCCCGTGTTGCAGCCGTGGCAGAACGTGCGGGCAAAACGGCGCATGCCTTCATCTTGGACGCCATCACCCAAACCGTGGAGCAGGTGGAGCAAGACAATGCCTTCCAAGCGCTTGGGCAAGAGCGCTGGCAAGCCATTCAAGCCACTGGCCAAACCGTGCCGTGGGATGAAGCCAAGGCCTATCTGGCCGCCCGCGCGCAGGGCACACCAGCGCGCAAACCCGCCGCTCGCAAACTAAGCCCCAAAACGGCGGCATGACGCGCATTGAACTGTCCCCGCAGGCTTTGATGACTTTGACCGCTTTTTTGACCACAACGCCCAGTTCGACGCGGGCACTGCGCCCCGGCGCATTGGTGAAATCCTGGAAGCCATCGACATCCTGACCCACAGCCCCTTGATCGGGCGACCGGTGAGCGCCGGTAACCGGGAATTGGTCATCGGCCGCGCCGCGCGTGGCTATGTGGCGCTGTACCGCTATGTTGCGGCCATGGACACGGTTTTTGTGCTGGCGGTGCGGGCGCAGCGGGAGGATGGATTTAAATTGCCGCCTTGACGCGAGCCAAAAGTATTCATGAGGCCTATTGCAGGAAATACGGCTCAAAATCTGAGCCGTATTCCCATGGGCGCTGGCTGCCCGGTAATCTCCCCGCATCCCTCTCCCCAACATGAGAGTAGACTTTCACAAATTGAATATTTGCGTGGAGAAATCAGCATGACCCCAGCAATTTTGTCCCCTCTCGTGTCCGAATTTGAAACCGAAGAGCAGGAAACCAGCTACACAGCGTGGCTCCAGGCCAAGGTGCAGGCCAGCCTTGACGACCCACGCCCCAGTATTCCTCACGACAAAGTCATGGCTGAAGCCCGCGCGTTGCTGGCGGCCAAGAAGGAAGCGCGTGCTGCTGATTGAGTGGACGGCAAGCGCCAAACTCGATCTGCTTGAGATACTGGACTACATCGCAGAGCGAAACGAGAAAGCCGCTGATCGGCTTTTTGAGCGCATTGAGCAGGATTTGGAACACGCGGCAGAGCACCCGTATCTTTTCAAATCAAGCCAACGTGTCCCGGGCTTGCGAGAGCTTGTGACTCACCCCAACTACATCATCTGGTACCAGGTCACAGCTACTTCCATTAAGGTGGTCAACGTAGTGCATGCGCGGCGCGAGTTTCCTTGAACTCCGTTTCGCAGCCCGCGCCAGGCCATTCTTCAGCTCGTCGCGTTCCCGCGCGACCCCGTTCACCGCCTCGGTGATCGCCAGCTTTTGTGCAAGCTCGGTGGCGTCTAGTTTGGCCTTCAGCCCTTGGATTTCTGCGTCCTTGGTTGCGGCGGCATTTTGTAGCCCGCTGGCAAGCTTGGCCTCGGCTAGCTCTGTAGCAGCCAGCTTGTCGCGCTTGGCCTGCGCAAGTTCATTCGCCAGCGCGTCACGCTCTTTTTGCACATCGCCTAGCGCCTCTGTCACGGCCAGCTTGCGCGCAAGCTCACCCGCATCCAGCTTGGCCTTGAGTGCCTGGATTTCAGAATCTTTGGCTACCGCAGACTTCTGCATTTCGCTGGCGGCTTTAGCCTGCGCAAGCTCGACCGCATTGCGCTTGTCTTGCTCGGCCAGTTCAAGGCGCTCATGCAACTGCTGCTCAAAAGCGCCGTCGCGGACTTGCTTCAGGATATCGGCGTAGCCGGCTTCATCGATTTTGAATGCTTTGCTGCAGTGGGGGCAGATGATTTCGTGCATGTTTGTGCTTCCGGTTTTTGTTAGTTGTTGGTATATCGCGCCTGGCCCCTTTTGTCAGCTCCCAAACAGTGAAGTGCATTTATAAAGATATGGCCCACGCGTCAATTGGAAAGATGCTCGCCTGGAATAAGTGCATTCCCATCTCTGAATGTTTCTACGAGATGGATGTAGTCCAAACCCCTCCATATAGACGGTGGAATGTGCTCAAAAACAATCATCTGAAACTCGTTGGAATACTTCTTGGCCACAAGCGCCACAAAATCATTCAGCATTTTCATCGCCGCTGTAATTTTTGACGTATCGCTACTACTCAGTTCCTGCTCCTGCACAGACTCGTCACCGTAATACGGCCGACTAGGTTGATCAATAATAATTACTGGTGGCACGAATGCAGATTGATTGCTAATGGCAAGTTCTTGTAACGCAAGCATGTTAATCAAATGCAAAAACATATGATTTGAACTGCTTCCAACATTCTCAATATGCATTGAAGCTGGTTTTCTCAGTCGAAGTCTTTTGTCAGAGTAGCTAAAGATAGCCTCATAGTTCGCGTAATTCTCAAGTGAGGTGCTAACCTGGTTTAGCAATCGCTGTGCATTTTGTTCAATGTTTCGAATCGCCAAATCGCGTCTTTCCGCTAAATCGTTAACCTGAATTTCGCTTATCTCCAACTCTATTCGCTTGATCTCAGTTTCCAAATCATCAATAGCCTCTTCAGGCAAATTGCCAAAAACATCCAGCTTTCCTTTGGCTTCCCCGATAAAAACCCATTTTTCACGGTCTGATGTGAATGCTTCTTGCTCTATTGGCAGTGTTTGCAGTTCCGATTTAAGCTGGCGCCGCTCAGATTCATATCCACGCAATATCTCGGCAACTTGAATATCAACAGGGTTTCGATTACGTATCGTAGATTTCAACAAAGCTAAGTCTTCCCGTAGCGCCAAAAGCAATGTGGAAAAAGCAGAGGTGCGAATGAGCGCGGGCTCGTTGTCGGCAAGCACTTCAATAGGCCTGAGACTATCTTCAGTCTCTGATAATGTTTTCTTGTAGTTAGCGTACTCATTCTTAAATCTGTCGAGGTTGCGCATCTTTCTATCAACCTCATAGATCAAGGTACTGACTTGTTGATACCTTCCCCTCCAAGGGATTGGACTATCTTTGCTAAGCATTTCTTCTTGAATCGCATTAGAGAGCGCACGAACTGGATCGACCAAGTCGGCTTCTTTTGCTAAGCCCAGTGCTGCAGCACGTGATGCCAACCTTTGCAATTCCGGAGTGGACTTGGTTGCTCTTTCTGATCTAGCGCGTAACCGCTTTTGAAGCTTCTGAAGATCAAGCTCCAATGCGCTCTTCCTTTCTCTGGCCAAAATATTGGCTGCATCGTCTATGCCCATTGCCAAATCAAACACGCGGGGTAGAGCTTCCCGATATCGGTCTTGCGATTGTTTATCAAAAAAAACTGTACTGCTAGTAATTATGTCTTGGGATAGACTACAGAACAATAAAAAATATCTAAACGATAACTGCGATCCAGCACGAATACTCTGACCGCCAAAGGGCGCATTAATTCGATCATCAATACCAAATTCAATTTGAAGTAGCTTTTTCACAGCTTTTTCGTTTGTATTTTTTGAGGGCGTCTTTGGTAGTTCACCAATTGTCGATAAGAAATACTCATCGGAAACCGCATTTCCTACTGGACTGCGTCTACATATTGTGATGTGCTTGTCGCCAATATTCAAGCGAACACCATACCAAACGACAGACTCATTGATGACGCTTTCAGAAATAGTGTGTTCGCTTGAAGCCAAGCAATAGTCAAATATATCTAACAGGGCAGTTTTTCCCGTGCCACTTTTTCCGGTAATAATATTAATCTTTCCGGGCACAAAATCAATCACTCTACAACGACCATCTATCAACCAAAGTGCTATATTTTCTATACTAAATTTCATAATTTAATCCTCAGATTTAAATATAATTCTTCCGCCGAAGATTTGAGTATTCGATCCATATTTGCAGCGGCCTTACTGATTTTTTTTGCACGCGACCCCATCAAATCTATTCCATCTAAAGGTCTTTTTAAATGAAGAGTGTGATTTTCCAGTTGACCTACGCCGATCTCGCAGAGAAGAAGCATTGCATTAAACGAGTCTGCAAATGAGGTCTCATAACGGCGCCAGAAATTTGTAAAAAATTCGGGATGTTCTATGAGCAAAGATGTAAATCCGGAAATATTGGTATTCGATCGTGAGAGATAATTCAGTGTCTGGCGGTGCATCATTGTCGGGAAAATGAGTGGTACTTTTAAAACTTGAATGCCAGACGCCGCGTGAAACAAAGTTTCAGAAATGGCCACACTGACAAGTCCAATATTATTAAATCGGTCTTGGTTCATTTGAATTTTTTATCCCATTCCTGATCCCATCCGATAGTAGGTATGTCAGATAAATAGTAAAAAACACCATTACTCAATCGAGTCTCTAAGGGATTTAAATCTACTGATAAGGCGTGACAACGTAGTTCGTCGATCATTGCGAGTGCCTTCGTTCTTTTTTCTTCAGCATTCATGCCATCGGCAAATCGATATGCTTGCCTAAACCGAGTGTGCCAAACGGCTGTTGTTTCTTCGTACATTTGATCAACGTCATCTGTGGTCAAGAGACCATCTGCGACCCACTTGGTGAGATGATTTTCCAACATCACCTTCTCAGTTGTATAACGAATGATTGAGTCGGAATCTTCATGTTTAAAGTCACCGATCTCTAATAGCTGCCGGATGAACGTCTGATTGTTTAAGTTGGCAGGTGGCACAAAAGAAAATTGATGCCTAACCAATTTTTTAGTACGAACATCGTCGAAAATTTTTGAGTATCTTGAATTGAAATCTTTAAAAGAAATGATTATGGGTTGACCAGCTTTTGCTGCCAGGAAGTTGTCTTTATGCAGATTCGAATGCAATTTCGTAAAAACCTCATCGACCCTGTTGGCTGAGATTACCTTACCAAGAATTGACTCTTTAATTCGATTGATCAAATTATCTTCGTTTAATTCAAATTTGATGTGAAGCATGAATATCTTCAACACCTCATCATTTAGGCTTTGAATATTTTCGAAGTATTTTTTAATTGTTTTATTATCTGTCTTTTTTTTCAATGCCTTCAACTTATTCTTAACCTGCTGATATCTGTGGTTATCAATGTGAAAGGCGTTCAACTCTTCTATGAATGAGTTGCCGCCATTTTCCGATTTATTACTAGCTAACAAGAATATCGTCTTTTGCACGAAAGGAATTTGTTTATCAACTGTTCTACGTCCATCTGAAGCATCGGAAATGATTTGAGACCAATTGGAAATTGTTTTCCAAAGATCAGTATCCAGTTCGCTTAGGGCAATTGGTAAGCCACTACTGGTTTTTTGGATGGTATGCTTCAACTGAATAAGTATTTGCTTGTCCGAATTTAGCTGAGTGTGGACATCATCCTTAACTTCAAGGCCAACAGATTCACCAATTTTTATATTAAGAACGGCATCCAAAAAATAGAAAAATTGAAAATCGAACGCAATACTCTTGTCAATGGCATTCGTCTTTTCTGTAAAGGTTCCACTCATCTTCTTCTCTCAGATAATTGATTTAAAAAACCGTCTGTCCATTCCCACCCCAATCATCAATCCCTGCGTCGCCCGCGTCGCCGCCACATAGAACACTCGCGCAGCCTCCTGCTCGTCGTCGCCCTTGGCAGGATCTCATCACTCATCATCCAAGTCCCAACAACACCCCACGCCGCGCCAGCCGCTCACGCGCCTTCAGCAAAGCCGCATGCAGCTTTTGCTCCAGCTCCGCTTTGGGTGTTAGTTCGGTTCTGGACTCGGCGCACAAGATCAGGCCAACGGGCGCTTCCTTGTCAGGCTGGCATTCGTGTTTGTCCAGCTTTTTGAGGGGCAATAAGTTGACAAAGTCGCTCCAGCTCAACTGTCGTGAAAACGTTGCGACAAACTGGGTAAGCGGCAGGACAAGCTGCACCACGTGACGCATGTTGGTTGCCATTGGCATGACTGGCGGGCGTAGGAATGTCATTGGTTGGACACTCACGGTGCCTTCCGTCCTTGGGTCAAGGTGCTGGCCTTGGGTGTCTTTTTATCCTCATGCGTCACAAACCCAATGGGCCGCTTGGGCGGCGCTGTGCTCGGTAAACGCAAAGGCAAGGCCTTGGAAAATTCATGGTCGTAGCCTTTACCTGTTCCGAGCCTCGCCCCACGCTCGGGAGCGCCACCACGGGCAATTCGAGGCCTTTGCTGGCTAAGCGGTGCGCCAAACAGGGGCAGGTTCAGTTCGGCCTGCGCGGTGCCCAGCTTCGGGGCGATGCTGTTTTTCACTGCGCCGCCCCCGTGTGGCGACGCGTAATGCTGTCAAACGCCGATATGCCTATCGCCCAAACCGATGTCGCCATAGATGCGATGCCGCCCTTGTAAGCCCGCCGGGTCAAGCGCCCGGTTTGTGGCTGGGTTCATCATATCTACCAAGACAACGATATTTTTAATGACTGCTAAAAAAGCGCGCACATTGTTAGCCGACGCCAGTGGCGGCGCTGGGGTAGCGGCGGGCTCGCCCACACATCCCTAGCCCTTTGCCCGCTGCCGAGTTGAAAAACAGAATCTAAACACTTCACCCCATTCAGGCCCTTTCTAGGATTACATTCACCGGCGGCCGTTCTAGCCTTTCTAAATACCAATAAGGAGCATTGTTTTGATATTCAAAAAAGTTTTACTGGGTAGCGTGCTGGTGTTGGGCATTGCAGGGGTGGGCGGCTGGTTCAGCCTGGATAAGGAAACACGTGGGCTGCTGGCAACGGTGCCTACCAACCGGGATTTGTTGTTTTGGACCGAGCCGCAGCGCGATGCAGCATTCCGTGCGTTGGACCGGCTGCCCATACTGGCCAAGTCGCATGTGGTGCCCGCCAGTGGCACGCCAACGCCGCTGCCCATGGGCGCGCCGCTGAAGTTGAGCAGCGATTTGGACGCCTACCTGGCCGGCCAGCGCAGTGCGGCCTTGCTGGTGGTGCATGACGGCAAGTTGCGCCTGGAGCGCTATGGCCTTGGCTTTGACGGCTCTGGACGCTGGACCAGTTTTTCTGTTGCCAAATCGTTCACATCAACGCTGGTGGGCGCCGCGTTGAAAGACGGTTTCATCAAAAGCCTGGACGACAAGGTCAGCCTCTACATCCCTGAACTCAAAGACTCCGCCTATGACGAGGTCAGCGTGCGCCAGTTGCTGACGATGACCTCGGGCGTGAAGTGGAACGAAGACTACGACGACCCCAACTCCGACGTTGCCAAATTCAACAACCACAAGCCCGAAGCGGGCGGAGAAGCGCTGGTGAGCTACATGCGCAAACTGCCGCGTGAGGTGCCCGCTGGCACCCGCTGGCTGTACAGCACCGGCGAAACCAATCTGGTGGGAACGCTGGTGCAACGCGCTACCCAAAAGCCCTTAGCAACTTATCTGGCAGAAAAGGTGTGGGGCCCCGCAGGCATGGAGCAGCAGGCGACCTGGCTGCTGAGCAAGACCGGCCAGGAAATTGGCGGCTGCTGCGTGCAAGCGTCGCCGCGCGACTACGCCCGCATGGGGCAGTTCATATTGAATGGCGCCACGGTGAACGGCCAGAGCATCGTGCCCGACGACTGGTGGGCCCAGGCCACGACCAAGCAGGCCGACATTGGCACGCCTGGGCGCGGCTACGGCTACCAGTGGTGGACCTATGACGACGGCAGCTTTACCGCCCGTGGCATTTTTGGACAGGGAATCTTTATCGACCCCCAACGAAAACTGGTCATCGTGTCCAACGCCAACTGGGGCGGTGGCGCCCGCGACAAGGTGGCCACCGAAGCGCGCAGTGCCTTTTACCGCGAGGTACAAAAAGCCATTGATGATGAAAGAGGTGTGCAAGGGAAGTGAACGCGGCATTCTCTTGCTCGCATTGAAGCCAGACGTATCTGGCGTCCCTCGCAAAACGATGCGCTCTGCGCCGAACCCCGCTCAGTCGTACGCGATCACCGCCCGCCCCGCATCCGCCTGCGAGCGCCAGCGGGCCAGGGCGGCGTCGCTGGGGTAGAAGCGGGCGGCGTCGCTGAGTTGCAGCTCGGCATAGGCGCCCTCCTCGCTCTGGGCGGCGTCTGCCGTGGCGCCTGCCTTGGAGTCTGGCGCACCGGGCAGGCGCTCCAGCGCAAAGCGCACCAGCAGGCCGCGCACCAGTTCGCCTTGTTCGGTCATCTCGCGCTGGGCTGGAAACTCGCGTAGCAGCTGGGCCACGTCGGGGCCGGGGCTGGTGGCGTCGGCTTTCAGGGCCACGCGCAGGTAGCGGCCAAAGCGGCAGCGGGCTTGTTCCAGGTCCCAGAGCTGGGTGATGGTGAACTGCATGCCGCCCGAGAAGCGGTCGGTTTGCGCCTTGCCCATGGCAATGACCAGGGTGTCGTCCTTGAGCAGGTTTTTGTGCGCGTTGATCAGCGCCTCGTCGGCGCGCGCCTCGATGGTCGCGCTCTTGTCGTCCAGCTTGAACAGCGCCAGCTTGCCGCGCTGGCCGTTGATGACGCGCAGGTCGGTGACGATGCCCGCCAGCAACTGGGGCTCGCGGGTTTCTAGCATCTCTTCAATCGGGCGCTTGGCAAAGCGGCGCACTTCCAGCGCCACTTCGTCAAACAAATGGCCCGAGAGGTAAAAGCCCAGGGCGGTTTTTTCTTGGGTAAGGCGCTCTTTCACGCCCCAGGGGATGGTGGCCACCAAATCCGGCTCTTGGGTGCTGGAGCCGTGGTCGTCCTCGCCGCCCATGTCAAACAGGCCGGCTTGGTTGACGTTGGCACTCGCCGCAGCGGCAAAGTCAAACGCGCGGTCTATGGACGCCACCAGGGCGGCGCGGTTGAGTTCTAGGGTGTCAAAGGCGCCGGCTTTAATCAGCGCCTCCAGGCAGCGCTTGTTCATGCGGCTGCGCTCCACGCGGCGGCAAAAGTCAAACAGGCTGGTAAACGGCCCGGCCTCTGCCGTGGGGCCACGGCCTTCGCGCGCGGCCACAATGGCCTCAATGGCTTGCTGGCCCGTGCCTTTGATGGCGCCCAGGCCGTAGCGGATTTGCCGGTCCGAGATGGGTTCAAAGCGGTGAGAGCCCCGGTTGATGTTGGGCGGTTCAAACTCGATGTTGAACTTGGCGGCGTCTTCAAACAAGACCTTGAGCTTGTCGGTGTCGTCCATCTCCACCGTCATATTGGCGCAGAAAAACTCGGCCGTGTAATGCACCTTGATCCAGGCCGTGTGATACGCCAAGAGCGAATAGGCGGCAGCGTGCGACTTGTTAAAGCCGTAGCCCGCAAACTTTTCCATCAGGTCAAACACCTCGTCGGCCTTGGCCTCGGTGATGTTGTTTTTGGCGGCACCGGCGCGGAAGATGGCGCGGTGCTCGGCCATTTCTTCGGCCTTTTTCTTGCCCATGGCGCGGCGCAACATGTCGGCGCCACCCAGCGAGTAGCCGCCCAAAATCTGCGCGGTCTGCATCACCTGCTCTTGGTAGACCATGATGCCGTAGGTCTCACTCAGCATCTCGGCCACCAGGGGGTGGGGGTATTCAATCTCTTCGCGCCCGTGCTTGCGCGCCACAAAGCTCGGAATCAGGTCCATGGGGCCGGGGCGGTACAGCGCGTTGAGCGCAATCAGGTCTTCTAAGCGCGTGGGTTTGGCGTCGCGCAGCATGCCTTGCATGCCCCGGCTCTCAAACTGAAACACAGCCTCGGTTTTGCCCTCCGAGAACAAGCGGTAGACCCGCGCGTCGTCCAGCGGCAGGTTCTCAAACGCAAAGTCTTGCTGGCCGGGGTGGCGGGCGCGAATAAAGTCGCGGGCAATCTCCAAAATCGTGAGCGTGGCCAGGCCCAAAAAGTCGAACTTGACCAGGCCTATGGATTCCACGTCGTCTTTGTCAAACTGGCTGACTGCGGATTCGCTGCCCGGCTGCTGGTAGAGCGGGCAAAAGTCGGTGAGCTTGCCGGGCGCGATCAGCACGCCACCGGCGTGCATGCCGACGTTGCGGGTCATGCCTTCTAGCTTGCGGGCCAGCTCTAACAGGGTTTTGACGTCTTCTTCGCGTGCTTCGCGCTCGGCCAGAATCGGCTCGGCCTCGCTGGCGTAAATGGTTTTGTCGTCTTTTTTGCGGTCGGGCGGGGGGAGTTGCAGGGTGACCGAGGTGCCGGGCTTGTTGGGGACGAGCTTGCTGATGCCGTCGCAAAAGGTGTAGCTGAAGTCCAGCACCCGGCCCACGTCGCGAATAGCGGCGCGCGCGGCCATGGTGCCAAAGGTGACGATCTGGCTGACCGCTTCTTTGCCGTATTTGTCTTTGACGTAGTCGATCACCAGATTGCGGTTGGTCTGGCAAAAGTCGATGTCAAAGTCGGGCATGGACACGCGCTCGGGATTCAAAAAGCGCTCGAACAGCAAGTTGTATTGCAAGGGGTCCAAGTCGGTAATCTTGAGCGCATAGGCCACCAGGCTGCCCGCGCCCGATCCGCGCCCCGGCCCCACCGGGCAGCCGTTTTTTTTGGCCCAGTTGATGAAGTCGCCCACAATCAAAAAGTAGCCCGGAAAGCCCATTTTGATGATGGTGGCCAGCTCAAACTCCAGGCGCTCCAGGTAGCGCGGCAGCTGCGCGGTGCGCTCGGCCTCTGCGGGGTACAAGTGCAGCATGCGCTCGGTCAGGCCCTGGTGCGAGGCGTAGCGAAAGTAGTCCTCGGGCGTCATGCGCACGCCGTCCACCAGCGGGGTCGGAAACTCGGGCAACTGCGGCTTGCCCAGCACCAGGGTCAGATTGCAGCGCTTGGCGATTTCTTCGGTGTTGGCAATGGCAGAGGGCAAGTCGGCAAACAAGGCCTGCATTTGCGCCGCAGACTTGAAATACTGCTCGCGCGTAAAGCGGCGCACGCGCTTGGGGTTGCTGAGCAAATCGCCGTCTGAGATGCAGACCCGCGCCTCGTGCGCCTCAAAGTCGTCTGGCGCCAAAAACTGCACCGGGTGCGTGGCCACCACCGGCAGGTGCATGCGCGCGGCCAGTTGAGCGCAGGCCACCACGTGCGACTCGTCGTCCGTGCGCCCGGCGCGCTGCACTTCCAGGTAAAAGCGGTGGATAAAGATGCCTGCGAGTTGCAGCGCCAGCGCATGTGCGCGCTCGGTGTCGCCCTGCACCAGCGCCTGGCCCACAGGCCCGGCCTGCGCGCCAGATAAGCAAATCAGGCCCTCGTTTAACTCTTGCAGCCAGGCCAGCTTGGCCGCGACCTGCGCTTTGCCGGTGTTTTGGGTGTACGAACGCGCCAGCAGCTCGGACAAATTAAGGTAGCCGCGCTGGTTTTGCACCAGCAGCACGACGCGCGAGGTGACTAGCGGGTCGGCGCCCATGCCCTCAAGAATGATTTCGGCTCCGACGATGGGCTTGACGCCCTTGGAGCGGCAGGCGCGGTAAAACTTCACCGTGGCAAACAGGTTGTTGAGGTCGGTAATGGCCAGCGCGCCCTGGGTGTCTGCGGCGGCGGCGTCCACCACCTCGTCAACGCGGTTGGTGCCGTCTACGACGGAGAATTCGGTGTGCAGGCGCAGATGAATAAACATGGGGTCGATTGTCGCGGAGGCGGACTGAACTATTTGGACTGCTTGGCCTGGCGCGCGTGAAAAATAAAGCCCAGCGTGTTGAGCAGCAACTGCGCCGCCAAAATGGCGGTCACGCCGGCCGGGTCATAGGCCGGGGCCACTTCCACCAAGTCCATGCCCACAATGCGCCCGCCGCTGCGCTTGACCAGGGCCTGGATGATTTCCAGCACCTCGTAGTACAAAAAGCCGCCATGGCTGGGCGTGCCGGTGCCCGGCGCAATGGAAGGATCAAATCCGTCAATGTCGATGGTGAAGTAATAGCTTGGCGCCTCGGGAATGATGTCGAGCACGCCTTGCACCCCCATCTGGCGCACCTGGCGCACCGAATAAATCTGGGAACCGGCGGCGCGCGCTGCGTCGTAGTCGTCACGGTTGCTGGAAGACACGTTGCGGATGCCGAGCTGCGTCATGCCGCTGATGTGGCTCATCTCGGAGGCGCGGCGCAGCGGGTTGCCGTGGCCGTAGCGCACGCCATGGCGTTCGTCCACAAAGTCCAGGTGCGCGTCGAAGTGCACGATGTGGATGGGGCCCTGGCCGTCAAAGGCCTTGATCACCGGCGCGTGGATGGAATGGTCGCCCCCAAGCACCAGCGGCATGGCGCCGGAAGCCAATATCTTGCGGATGGCGAACTCGGTGTTGGCATGGCTTTTGGCCATGTCGGTGTGCACGATGTCGGCGTCGCCCACGTCGACCATGCGGATCTGGTCGCGCGTGAGGTACATGACGTCGTCCTCAAAGTCATAGGCGCCGCCATGGCCAAACGAAAACAGGGTGGACGCCTCGCGGATGGCGCGTGGCCCGAAGCGTGCGCCCGGGCGCCACTGGGTGCCCATGTCGTTGGGCACACCGATCACGGCCACGTCAGCATCAATCGCATTCCAGTCCACGCAAGCGGGAGATTTGGCGAAAGTGCAGTGGCCGACAAATGGCAGGTCCAGGCGACCGTTTTGGTAGGAATTTTCAGACATGGGGGTGGGGATGAGTGCAAAACGCAGTTATACCCGAGCGCCCCCCAATCACCCGGCACCAGGCTCCAAAACAAGCCTGCGAGCCGTTCTGTGCATGGTGTGTCCTTTATAGGGTGCCCGAGGCACGCATCCTGTACCAGGCAAGGCTCAACTCACCCACAGTGGCGCTTTCCCAAGGAGACGCAAATCTCACAATGCCACGCCGTCCGGCGATGGTGGGCAAGAGCGCAAACAGTTGGGATAACTCGGCTTGTACCGATTGCGGTGTGCCCGCGATAAAGTTGTCGGCGCGCTCAAGCAGGGCGAGCGGCGATGCTTCTTTCGCCGCAGCATCAGCCGGTAAGGTAGGTTTGCGATTGCTCGCTTTGGATCTTCCGGTCCAGTCCGTGAAAGACATGGCGGCCACGGCTGTGTCGGCATTGCGCTCTGAGGGATTATCGGCGGCAAGCGTTCAATTTCCTTCTGTACTGACACAATCTCATTTGGCAATAAGTAACTTTCTTCGAAAGATCAACATGGCAAAAGCGAAAAGTATTCACAGTCCTTTTGAGCAGTCCTTCATGTTTCACATGATCAAAGACTTCTTTCTTTTGCTTTTGCTTGTGGCAACGGTTGAGATGGGTATTCGTTATGCGCTCGTGCGCCATGACTTTTCCAATAGGGAGCCGGCCCGTGTTGACCAAGCAGCACAGCAATTGGCCAACGATGTGAAATCCATCATGCTCAATTCGGGCGGGCCGTTGGCGGCTCGAACGGTCTACCCCATACTCAACCGCAACTACGATGATCTGGGGCTCTCCATTGCGGTTATTCCATCGGACGTGACGATGGAATCCATGAAGGAGTCGTTCAAGATGGATGTCAAAGGCTTACAGCCCGCCTGGAAAGTCGGTCAACATTTGGAGTCGGCCGTCAATCTCACCGCAGAGCAGTTTTGTCTGAATTGCCACGTCAAGGCCAAAGTAGGCGACATCTTGGGGACTGTGAAGGTTGGCAGCTACCTTGAGCGAAAAGAGGCCGCTTGGTGGACCGAGGTGAAGCTGACGGCTGGCGCCTTAAGTCTGAAGATTTTGGTGCATACGATCCTGCTCTTCTTCCTGCTTAAGGTTCGAATGGCGCCACTTTTGTCTTTGCGCAGTACGGTCTCCCGCTTGGCCAGGGGTGTGATGGACTTATCCCCAAGGGCCAAGGTCAATGGTGCAGACGAGTTTGGTGAATTGGCGCAAGACCTCAACCATTTTCTGGACCGCATCAACGTTGTGGTGACTGATCTAGATCAAATCTTGAGCAAAGTGGTGGAGGCGGGGGGGCGCTTGGGCAGTTTGAACCGCGATCTGGAGCAGACCGTTGACGGACTGCGCGAGTCGGCCTCCCCCATTGAAAATGGACCGACGCAGGGGACATCTGCCCAGTACCGCGCGCTAGCTCAAACTCTCAGAGAAATGGCCTTCCTGGAAGCCAATATGCAAAGCATTGCGCAATCGGGGCAACAAGTGCTGCACCGCTTGACGCATGATGAAAAGCCGAAATAGCTCGCAGGTAATTACCGTCGCCTTCCGGCGAACCAGTTGGTTTTCTAATTTGGTGGAGCTGGCGGGATTTGAACCCGCGTCCGCAAGCCATCTTCGAGCAGATCTACATGTTTAGTGGTCTGATTTGGGTCTTGCCCGAGTGAACGCGCAGCCACACGCTTTCACCATCGCCAGTACCCTATTGTCTTGCTCCAAACCAAGGTACCCGGTTTGGCGCCAGCCGATGTGAATGACCTCACAGCCTGGACGATGCGGTTTTCACCCCATCACCCTTGCCCAGCCCATCGGCCTGCTGTTGTAAGGCTCACTGGTGTTTAAGCAGCGAGTGCGAAACGTTCGTCGTTTGCAGTTAGTTTTTTTGAATCTGTTTTACGAGCGCATTCAGCTCGACATGCACCACAGCGATTCCGTACCCACGTCGAAACCAATGCAGCCCCAAGCTTCGTATTTTAGGCGCTTGCGAGCAGTTGCAAGAGGTCCAGCGGAGAATTAATCTGCGCGTGCGCCTTCCAGGCTGCCACATCGCTTTGGCTGCCCAGATAACCATAGCTCGCGGCCACGGTACGCATGCCTGCGGCGTGGCCGGCCACGATGTCGCGCTCGTCGTCGCCCACATACAGGCATTGCGCAGGCGCCAGGCCCAGGCGGCGCGCGGCTTCCAGCAGCGGTGCTGGGTGCGGCTTGGCGTGGGGCGTGGTGTCGCCGCTCACAATCGCCCCCGCACTGGCAAACAAGGGCATGGCAGCAGTCAGCGGGTCAGTAAAGCGCTGCGACTTGTTAGTCACCACGCCCCAGGCCAGGCCGCGGGCCTGCAAAGCCTCAATCAAACCTTGGACTCCATCGAAGGCAAAAGTGCGTTCGGTCATGCAACGCTCGTAATTGCGGAAGAACTCTTCGCGCATGGGCTCGTAATCTACATGGTCCGGGCCCATGGCAAACGCAATTTCCAGCATGCCGCGCGCACCGGCGCCGCACAGGGGTCGGTAGTTTTCCAGGGGCAAGGATGGCAAACCCCGGCGCACACGCATCTGATCAGCTGCTGCGCCCAGGTCTGGAGCACTGTCAATCAGGGTGCCATCCAGGTCAAAAAGTACGGCAGAAACGTTGGGAAACAGCTTCATCTTGTAGTCAAGCCGTCTTTTGGGTGGCGAACAGATAGTTCACCGCCGTGCTTTGCACCATGGCGTAGCGCCGGGTGATCGGGTTGTAGTCCATGCCCCGCGTGTGGCGCACATTCAGCCCCACCTGACGGCAATAGCTGGCCAGCTCGCTGGGGCGAATCATCTTGGCGTATTCGTGGGTGCCACGCGGCAGCAGGTTCAGCAGGTACTCTGCGCCCACAATGGCCGCCACAAAAGACCAGGGGCTGCGGTTGAGTGTTGAAAAAAACACCCAGCCGCCCGGTTTGACCAGCGAAGCGCAGGCTTGCACCACGGAGGCGGGGTCTGGCACATGCTCCAGCATTTCCATGCAAGTCACCATGTCAAAACGGTTCGGCGCTTCTGCGGCCAAGGCCTCGGCGCTGACTTCGCGGTAGCTCACGCCGCTCGTCTGGGCTTCCATGGCATGGAGTTGGGCCACCCGCAGCGCCTTGGTGGACAGATCGATGCCCAAAACCTGAGCGCCACGGCGCGCCATGGAGTCTGTCAAGATGCCGCCGCCACAACCCACGTCGAGCGCCGTAAGGCCGACCACAGGGTAGATTGCGTTGATCCAATCTAGCCGCAGGGGGTTAATCTGATGCAGAGGGCGAAACTCGCTGTCCTTGTCCCACCAGCGGTGGGCCAGTTCAGAAAACTTGGCCAGTTCGGCGGGATCGGCGTTGACGCTATTGATGTGGTTCATGCAGGGATTATCCAGGCTCGGAGTCGATTGCAAGACGCCAATAAAAAAGACCCGCCGAAGCGGGTCTTTTCGCGAAAGCAAGCGAGCTTACTTGGCGCGGGTTCCGATTACTTCGACCTCTACGCGGCGGTTTTTGGCGCGGCCTTCTGTAGTTTTGTTGTCGGCAACAGGGCTGGACTCGCCCTTGCCTTCGGTGTAGATACGGTTCTTTTCAACACCTTTGGACACCAGGTAGGCCTTAACGGCTTCTGAACGGGCAACCGACAGCTTTTGGTTGTAAGCGTCGCCACCAACTGCGTCGGTGTGACCGACGGCAATGATCACTTCCAGGCTGATGCCTTTGAGCTTGCCAGCCAAGTCGTCGAGCTTGGCTTTGCCTTCGGTCTTGAGAACCGATTTGTCGAAGTCAAAGAATGCGTCGGCAGCGTAGGTCACCTTGGTGGCTGCTGGGGCAGCAGCGGCTGGCGCTGGCGCTGGCGCAGGTGCAGCCACTGGTTCAGGAGCAGGAGCTGCTTTGGGTGCCGGTGCCGGTGCCGGTGCCGGCGCCGGCGCCGGTGCAGGAGCTGGTGCCGCTGCGGGAGTCACTGGAGCAATTGCGCCGTCGCAACCCGCCGCTGCGGTAGCTGGGGTCCAGCTTGCATCGCGCCAGCACTGGCCTGCGCCGTTTTTCCAAACTTCACCAGAGGCATTGCGCCAGTTGTGAATTTCTTGTGCGCCAGCCACTGAGGCAAAAGCTGCAACAGCCAGGCATGCGGCGATTTTGTTTAGTTTAATCACAGTATTTCCTTTTCGGAATCAAAAGCAGCAGCGCTGCGGACGAGGTAAGCGAGGCGCCTGCGGTACTGCGCACCGCAAACGTTGCTCCGATTGTGCCACAGCACAAGGGGTACCAGAAGGCGATGTCCACGTACGAAAGGCGGCTTTTTGACATGGATCAGCGTTGTTTCCCGCCCAAAATGCGCAATACCAGCGGGCCGTAGAATGGCCGGCTCGACTCAGACCCTTAATTTAAAGCATTCATGACACAGTTCGCCAAAGAAACTCTGCCCATCAGCCTCGAAGAGGAAATGCGGCGCAGCTACCTGGACTACGCAATGAGCGTTATTGTGGGGCGCGCCCTCCCCGACGCGCGCGACGGCCTCAAACCGGTGCACCGCCGGGTGTTGTTTGCCATGCACGAGCTCAATAACGACTGGAATCGGCCTTACAAGAAGTCCGCCCGTATCGTGGGTGACGTGATCGGCAAGTACCACCCCCACGGCGACCAGTCGGTCTACGACACCATTGTTCGTATGGCACAAGACTTTTCCATGCGCCATATGCTGGTCGATGGCCAGGGGAATTTTGGCTCAGTGGACGGAGACAACGCAGCCGCCATGCGCTACACCGAAATACGCCTTGCCAAGATCGCCCATGAGTTGCTGGCCGATCTGGACAAAGAAACCGTCGATTTCGGGCCTAATTACGACGGCTCGGAAAAAGAGCCGCTGGTGATGCCCACGCGCATTCCCAATCTCTTGGTCAACGGCTCAGGCGGAATTGCCGTGGGTATGGCGACCAATATTCCACCGCACAATCTGAACGAAGTGGTGGACGCATGCTTGCATTTGTTGCGCCACCCAGACGCCACGATTGACGATTTGATGGAAATCGTGCCTGCGCCTGACTTTCCGACAGCCGGCATTATTTACGGCATCAACGGTGTCAAAGACGGCTACCGCACCGGGCGCGGCAAGGTGGTCATGCGCGCTAAGTGCCACTTTGAGGACATCGACAAGGGTGCGCGCCAGGCCATCATCGTTGACGAGCTGCCCTACCAGGTCAACAAAAAGACGCTGCAAGAGCGCATGGCCGAGCTGGTGCACGAGAAAAAAATCGAGGGTATCAGCCATATCCAGGACGAGTCGGACAAATCCGGCATGCGCCTGGTGATCGAGCTCAAGCGCGGCGAAGTGCCTGAAGTGGTGCTCAACAACCTTTACAAACAAACCCAGCTACAAGACACCTTTGGCATGAACATGGTGGCTCTGATTAACGGCCAACCTAAGCTCTGCAATCTGAAAGACCTAATTGAGGTGTTTTTGCAGCACCGCCGCGAGGTGGTGACGCGGCGCACCGTGTTCAATCTGCGCAAGGCGCGCGAGCGCGGCCATGTGCTCGAAGGCCTGGCGGTGGCGCTGGCCAATATTGACGACTTTATTGCCATCATCCGCAACGCGCCCACGCCCCCGGTGGCAAAGGCCGAGCTGATGACGCGCAGCTGGGACAGCAAGCTGGTACGCGAAATGCTAACCCGCAGCCGCAGCGACGGCGGTGTGGTCAACGCTGACGACTACCGTCCCGATGGTCTGGAAAAAACCTACGGCATGGGCAGCGACGGCCTGTACCGCCTGTCGGACACGCAAGCGCAAGAAATTTTGCAAATGCGCCTCCAGCGCCTGACAGGGCTGGAGCAAGACAAAATCGTTGCTGAATACAAAGAGGTGATGGCCGAGATCGAAGACCTGCTGGACATTCTGGCCAAGCCAGAGCGGGTTTCGACCATCATCACTACGGAACTGGGCACCATTCGCCAGGAATTTGGCCAAACCAAAATCGGCGCGCGCCGCAGCTTGGTTGAACACAGCTCCTATGACCTGAGCACCGAAGACCTGATTACACCCACCGACATGGTGGTGACACTCAGCCACAGCGGCTATATCAAGAGCCAGCCTTTGAGCGAATACCGGGCGCAAAAACGCGGTGGGCGTGGCAAACAAGCCACCGCGACCAAAGAAGACGACTGGGTTGACCAGCTATTTATCGCCAACACGCACGACTACATCTTGTGCTTTAGCAACCGGGGCCGCTTGTACTGGCTGAAAGTCTGGGAAGTGCCGCAGGGCTCGCGCGGCTCGCGCGGTCGGCCCATTGTCAATATGTTCCCGCTGCAAGAGGGTGAAAAAATCACCGTGGTGCTGCCATTGACCGGCGAAAAGCGCACCTTCCCTGCAGACCAGTATGTGTTCATGGCCACGTCCATGGGCACGGTCAAAAAGACGCCGCTCGACGATTTCAGCAACCCGCGCAAGGTCGGCATCATCGCAGTCAACCTGGACGAAGGCGACTACTTGATTGGCGCAGCGATCACCGACGGCCAGCACGATGTGATGCTTTTCTCGGACGGCGGCAAGGCGGTGCGCTTTAATGAAGACGAAGTGACCGCGCACGGCCGCCAGTCGCGTGGTGTGAAGGGCATGAACCTCGAAGACGGCCAAAGCGTGATCGCCATGCTGGTGGCCGAAGACGAACTGCAAAGCGTGCTGACCGCCACCGAGAACGGCTACGGCAAGCGCACCAGCATCACCGAATACACCCGCCACGGGCGCGGCACCAAGGGCATGATCGCCATCCAGCAAACCGAGCGCAACGGCAAAGTCGTAGCCGCCACCCTAGTGCATGTGGACGACGAGATCATGCTGATCACCGACCGTGGCGTTCTGGTGCGCACGCGCGTTTCCGAAATCCGCGAGCTCGGCCGCGCCACCCAGGGGGTGACGCTGATTGGGCTGGACGAAGGCTCCAAACTCAGTGGCTTGCAACGCATTGTGGAAAACGACGCCAATCCGTCAGATGTCACAGGCGCTTCAGACGCCAGCGACGCGCCACAAGCCGATGACGGCCCCGACGGCAACACTCCGACCGACGTTTAAGCCAGGCCCGCTGCGTGACCCGACCCTATAACTTTTCGGCCGGTCCGGCCACCATGCCCGAAGAGGTGCTGGCGCAAGCCGCCAGCGAGATGCTGAACTGGCCGGACGCCAGCGGCAAACTCAGCGGCATGGGCGTGATGGAAATGAGCCACCGGGGCAAAGAGTTCATGTCCATCTGCGCGCACGCAGAGGCCACGCTGCGAAGTCTGCTGGCAGTGCCCTCGCACTTCAAAATTTTGTTCATGCAAGGCGGTGGTTTGGCCGAAAACGCCATCGTGCCGCTCAATCTGAGCGCCTTGCGTTCCCGGGTGGGTCAAACGGGCCAGGCCGACTTCGTTCTCACCGGCAGCTGGAGCCAGAAATCCTGCCAAGAAGCCGGCAAATACAGCAGCACCCAGGTGGCCGCCAGCAGCCAGGCTGCGGGCTTTACCGATATTTCCGACGCCGCTAGTTGGCAAATCCGCCCAGGCGCAAGCTATGTGCATATTTGTAGCAATGAGACCATTCACGGCGTGGAGTTCCACGCCCTGCCCGACCTCCAGGCCCTGGGCTCAAACGCCGCGCTGGTGGTCGATTTTTCTTCGCAGGTTGCCTCGCGTCCAGTGGACTGGGGACGCGTGGGCCTGGCCTTTGGTGGCGCCCAAAAAAACCTCGGCCCTGCCGGTTTGACGGTGGTGGTGGTGCGCGAAGACCTGCTGGGCCATGCGTTGGCCATTTGTCCGAGCGCCTTCAATTACGAAACCGTGGCTGCCAACGGCTCGATGTACAACACGCCGCCCACCTACGCCATTTACATGGCCGGTTTGGTCTTTGACTGGTTGGTACGCCAAGGCGGTGTTGCTGCCATCGAGACGCAGAACATCGCCAAGGCGCAGGCCTTGTACCAGGCCATTGACAGCTCGGGCCTGTACTTCAACCCGGTGGCAGCACACTGCCGCTCGCGCATGAACGTGCCGTTTTTTCTGCGCAACGAGGCCTTGAATGACGCTTTTTTAAGCGGCGCCTCCGCTGCCGGTCTGTTGCAACTCAAGGGCCACAAGTCGGTAGGCGGCATGCGCGCGAGTTTGTACAACGCCATGCCGCTGGCCGGCGTGCAGGCGCTGGTGGACTATATGCAGGCTTTTGAGCGCAGCCACGCTTAGAACCGGCGAACCAGGAAACTTTGATGACCAAGACACTTTCCGACCTTCGCGTGCAAATTGACGCGCTTGACCTGGATCTTCTGGCCCTGCTCAACCGCCGCGCATCTTTAGCGCACGAAGTGGGCGAACTCAAAAAAGGCGAAGGCTCCGTGGTATTTCGCCCCGAGCGCGAAGCACAGGTGATTGGCAACCTGCAGCACGCCAACGCCCAAACCCGCAATGACAGAACGCTCAAGTCCGAGAGCGTGGCCTTTATTTGGCGCGAGATCATGTCCGCCTGCCGCGCCTTAGAAGCGCCCCAGCGCGTGGCCTACCTGGGCCCGGCTGGCACCTTTAGTGAAGAGGCCGCGCTGCGCTTTTTTGGCTCCAGCATTGCGCATGTTCCTTGCGGCAGCTTTGACGAAGTGTTCCAGTCGACTGCCGCTGGGTCGGCCCAATACGGCGTGGTGCCGGTAGAAAACAGCACCGAAGGCGTGGTCACCCGCTCGCTGGATTTGCTCTTGACCACGCCGCTGCACATCGTGGGCGAGATCAGCCTGATAGTGCGTCACCACCTGCTGCGCGCCAGCAACAGCCTAGAAGGCATTGAAGTCGTGCTCGCCCACCCCCAGGCGCTGGCCCAGTGCCAGCAGTGGCTCACCACCCATTTGCCCCACGCCGAGCGCCGCGCCGTGTCCAGCAACGCCGAAGGCGCCCGCCTGTCCGCCACCGAGCCCGCCTGGGCCGCCATTGCCAGCGAACGCGCAGGCGCAACGTTTGGCCTGCACTTGGCGGCGCGCGCCATTCAGGACGACGCTTTCAACCGCACCCGCTTCGTGGTGGTCTGCCTGCCCGACACCCTGCCCCCACCCAAGGCCAGTGGCCGCGACTGCACCAGCCTGGTGGTGTCGGTGCCTAACCGCCCCGGTGCGGTCCACGACATGCTGGTGCCGCTCAAGCTGCATGGCGTGTCCATGACGCGCTTTGAATCGCGTCCAGCACGCTCGGGCCAGTGGGAATACTTCTTTTATATTGACCTGCAAGGCCACCCCTCCGAGCCGCATGTCAAGGCCGCTTTGGCCGATTTGCAAAACCTGTGCGCTTTTTACAAGGTGCTGGGCACCTACCCCTTGGCAGACTGAGGTGCTGTCGTGATGTTTGAACAACTAGGCTTGGTGGGCTGCGGCCTGATGGGCGGCTCGTTTGCCCTGGCGCTCAAGCGCGCGGGCCTGGTCAAGCGCGTGGTGGGCTTTAGCCCATCGGAATCCACCCGGGCGCGGGCCCTGTCCATGGGAGTGCTTGACGCCGTGGCCACCACAGCCGCCGATGCGGCTCGGGGCTCAGACTTGGTGCTGGTGGCTGTGCCCGTGGCCGCTACCGAATCCAGCTTGGCCGCGCTGGCCGCCGCGTTGCCGGCCACCGCGCTGGTCATGGACGTGGGCTCCACCAAGTGCGATGTGGTGGCCGCTGCCGAACGCGCGCTGGGCACGGCTATTGGCTGCTTTGTACCTGCGCACCCGATTGCCGGCAAAGAAGTGGCTGGCGTGGCACATGCCGACCCCGCGCTTTACGCCAACTGCCAGGTAGTCTTGACGCCCACTGCTGCTACCGGCGCCACCCAACTGGCCCAGGCTGACGCCCTATGGCGCGCGCTGGGTTGCCAGGTGCGCCACATGTCTGCCCCCGAGCATGACGCTGCCTTTGCCGCCGTCAGCCACCTTCCGCACGTGCTCGCTTTTGCCATGATGAACGCCATCGGCGCACAGCCCCAGGCAAAAGATTTGCTGTCGCTGGCCGGCCCAGGTTTTCAGGATTTCACTCGCATTGCCGCCAGCGACGCGGCCGTCTGGCGCGACATCTTGATGGCTAACAGCGCGCAAGTGCTGACTCAAATCCAGTGGTTTCGCAGCAGCCTGGACGCGCTGGACCATGCTGTTACCCAGGGCGACGCCCACGCCATCGAAGCCTTAATAGCCCAGGCCAGCGACGCACGCGCGGCGTGGCGCCTGGGCGCAGACGCCCCCCAATAATGTTTTCTACTGCCTTTTTAGACCTCCCTCCCCTGCAAACCGCCAGCGGAATCGTCGCCCTGCCCGGCTCCAAAAGCATTTCTAACCGCGTGCTCTTGTTGTCGGCCCTGTGCGAGGGCACCACGGTCGTCCATGACTTGCTGGATTCAGACGACACCCAAGTCATGCTCGCCGCCCTGCGCCAGTTGGGCTGCGGCGTAGAAGTTCAGGGCAACACCGTCACGATCACCGGTTTGGGCGGCAAGCTGCTGGACCATGCGCCGATTGCGTTTTTCATGGGCAACGCGGGCACCGCCATGCGCCCGCTCACCGCCGCGCTGGCCGTGATGGGGGGCGATTTCACCCTCTCGGGCGTGCCCCGCATGCACGAGCGCCCGATTGGCGACTTGGTCGACGCGCTGCGGCTGCTGGGCTGCCACATTGATTACCTGGGCGTTGCGGGTTTTCCGCCCCTGCACATTGGCAAACCAGCGCTCAAGCTGCAGGCGCCAATACAGGTGCGTGGCGACGTGTCCAGCCAGTTTCTGACCGCTTTGCTCATGGCGCTGCCGCTGGTGGCGCAAGTCCAAGACATCACGATCGAGGTAGTGGGTGAACTCATCAGCAAGCCCTATATCGACATCACGCTCAATCTGCTAGCGCGCTATGGCATTGCAGTGCGCAGCGACTCACGCGGCGCCTTCATCATTCCCAAGGGCAGCCGCTACCAGTCGCCGGGCAGCATCCACGTCGAAGCGGACGCCTCGTCAGCCAGCTACTTTATTGGCCTGGGTGCCATCGCCTCGGGCCCGGGCATTCGTATTGAAGGCGTGGGCGCGGACTCCATTCAAGGCGACATCCGCTTTGTGGAAGCCGCCCAAGCCATGGGTGCCCTGGTGGAAAAGGGCCCCAATTGCTTGCATATTTCGCGCGGCTTGTGGCCCCTGCGCGCCATCCAAGGCGACTTCAACCACATCCCCGATGCGGCCATGACGCTGGCGGTGATGGCGCTCTACGCCGACGGCCCCAGCGAGCTGCGCAATATTGCCAGCTGGCGCGTCAAAGAGACGGACCGCATTGCCGCCATGGCCACCGAGCTGCGTAAGCTCGGTGCGCAGGTCGAAGAAGGCCCGGACTGGCTGCGCATCCACCCGCTGCCCGCCGCCCAATGGCAATCCGCCAGCATTCACACCTACGACGACCACCGCATCGCCATGTGTTTTTCGCTCGCTGCCTTCAACCCGGCCGGTTTGCCGGTACGGATCGAGGACCCCAAATGCGTGGGCAAGACATTTCCGGATTATTTTGAAGCCCTGTTTGCGGTGGCCCAGGCTGCGCCCGGTGCGATTCCGGTGTTGTGCGTGGACGGCCCCACCGCCTCGGGCAAGGGCACGCTGGCGTCCACCCTGGCCGCCCAGTTGGGCTACCACTTTTTGGACTCGGGGGCGCTGTACCGTATTACTGCCTACGCCGCCTTGCGATCTGGTCTGGTTTTGGACGAGGCGCACGCGCCGGCCATTGCTGCGCTGGCTGCCACGTTGGACATTCGTTTTGAAGGTGAGCGCGTTGTGCTGGGCGCGCAAGACATCAGCGACGCCATTCGCACCGAACAGGCTGGCATGAATGCGTCCGCCGTCTCCAGCCTGGGCGCGGTGCGCGCGGCCTTGGTGGACTTGCAGCACAGTTTTCGCCGCCTGCCCGGCTTGGTGGCCGACGGGCGCGACATGGGCACGGTGATCTTTCCCGGGGCCACGCTCAAGGTTTACCTGACCGCCAGCGCCGAGCGCCGGGCGCAAAGGCGGTATAAGCAATTGATTTCAAAGGGAATTTCGACTACACTCGACACTCTTTGCGCAGACCTCGTGGCCCGCGACGCACGTGACACCCAACGTGCCGTGGCGCCTTTAAAGCCCGCGCAAGACGCTGAACTGCTGGACAACTCTGAACTCACGGTCGAATCGTCCGTCAGCCAAGTGTTGAACTGGTGGCAAAGCAAGCAGCCTTTTCAAACCACTTTTGTGGTGTGAGCAGACTGGCGTTAGAAGCCAAGGGCTAAAAACAGCTCTTGCAAGGCCCCCGAGACTCCCTTCGCGCTGCATGCGCATGGTCTTGGGGTTCAACAACTTAACCCCGCGGTTTTATTTCCGCACATAGCATGTCCGAATCTTTCGCAGACCTATTTGAAGAGTCACAAAAAGCCTCTGAAACCCGTATTGGTGAAGTCGTTACCGCCGAAGTCGTTCGCATCGAACACAACTTCGTCGTGGTTAACGCTGGCCTGAAGTCGGAGGCGTATGTGCCTTTGGCCGAATTCAAGAGCGACAAAGGCGAACTCGAAGTTCAAGTAGGTGAATTTGTCTCCGTGGCCATCGTCGCCATGGAAAACGGCTACGGCGACACCATCGTCAGCCGTGACACCGCCAAGCGCTTGGCTTCGTGGATGTCCCTGGAAAAATCGCTGGAGTCCGGCGAATTTGTCACCGGTACCACCAGCGGCAAAGTCAAGGGCGGCCTGACCGTTCTGGTCAACGGCATCCGCGCATTCTTGCCCGGTTCCTTGGTAGACACCCGCCCCACCAAAGATTTGTCTCCCTACGAGAACAAGACCATGGAATTCAAGGTCATCAAGCTCGACCGCAAGCGCAACAACGTTGTGCTGTCACGCCGCGCTGTGGTGGAAGCATCCATGGGTGCCGAGCGCGCCAACCTGATGGCGACCCTGAAAGAAGGTTCCGTGGTGCACGGTGTGGTGAAAAACATCACCGAATACGGCGCATTTGTGGACCTGGGTGGCATCGACGGCCTGTTGCACATCACCGACATGGCATGGCGCCGCGTTCGCCATCCTTCCGAGGTGGTTACCGCTGGTCAAGAGATCACCGCCAAAATTCTCAAGTTTGACACCGAGAAAAACCGTGTGTCCTTGGGTCTGAAGCAAATGGGGGACGACCCCTGGATGGGCGTGAACCGCCGCTACCCCCAAGCCACTCGCATGTTCGGCAAGATCACCAACATCGCCGACTACGGCGCATTTGTGGAACTCGAGCCCGGAATCGAAGGCCTGGTCCACGTGTCCGAAATGGACTGGACCAACAAGAACATTGCACCTTCCAAACTCGTGGCCCTGGGCGACGAAGTCGAAGTCATGGTTCTGGAAATTGACGAAGACAAGCGCCGCATCTCCCTGGGCATGAAACAGTGCAAAGCCAACCCTTGGCAAGAATTTGCGCAAAACACCAAGCGTGGTGACCGCGTCAAGGGCCCGATCAAGTCGATCACCGACTTTGGCGTGTTCGTTGGCCTGGCCGCTGGCATCGACGGTTTGGTGCATTTGTCCGACCTGTCCTGGAACGAAACCGGCGAAGCCGCCGTGCGCGAGTTCAAAAAGGGCCAGGAAGTCGAAGCCTTGGTCTTGGCTGTGGACGTGGACCGCGAACGCATCAGCTTGGGTATCAAACAGCTCGATTCCGATCCGTTCACCACCTTCACCGCGATCAACGACAAGGGCCAGGTTGTGACCGGCAAGGTCAAGACCGTGGACGCCAAGGGCGCTGAGATTGATCTGGGTGACGACATCATCGGCTACCTGCGCGCCTCAGAAATCAGCCGCGACCGCGTGGAAGATGCCCGCAGCGTGCTCAAAGAAGGCGACGAAGTGACCGCTGTGGTGGTGAACGTGGATCGCAAGACCCGCAACATCCAGCTGTCCATCAAAGCCAAAGACGCTGCAGACCAAAACGAAGCCATGGCAACCCTGAGCCAGTCTTCTGCCCGCGAGAACGCTGGCACCACCAGCCTGGGCGCCTTGTTGCGTGCCAAGTTGGACAACAACTAAGCACTCAAACTGCCTAGTTGCACTCCAGGAACGGCCGGTTGCCTTGTGCACCGGTCGTTTTTTTGTCTCTCTTTATCCTGACCCATGACCCGCTCTGACCTTGTAGAAGAACTGGCAAACCGGTTTGTCCAACTGACGCACCACGACGCAGAGTTCGCGGTAAAAGCCATCCTGGACGCCATGAACGACGCCCTGGTACGTGGCCAACGCATTGAAATTCGCGGTTTTGGCAGCTTTTCTGTCAACCACCGCCCGCCCCGCATGGGCCGCAACCCCCGCAGCGGCGAAAGTGTCGCCATACCCGAGCGGCGCGTGCCGCACTTCAAACCGGGCAAGGCCTTGCGCGAATCGGTAGACGCCCAAACTGCCCAGCTTCAGGCTGTGCAAAACCCGTGCTAGCGCCCAGGCTGCCCGATAGAATCGCGCAGCCCTCTAGGAACTGAATGACATCACTCGTCTCAATCCTCCAGTGGTTGCTCAAGGCAGCCATTTTTTTTACATTGTTCGCCTTTGCGCTGAACAACCAGGCAGACGTGACCGTGCGTTTCTTTTTTGGCTACCAATGGACCGCGCCCCTGGTGCTGTTGGTGCTGATCACCTTTGCCGCCGGACTCTTGCTAGGGGTCTTGGGCATGGTGCCACGCTGGTGGCGCCAGCGCCGCGCCGCAGCCCAAGCGCGCAAGTTGTCGCTTTCCAGCACCCAACAAATCCCACCAAGCTCGCCTAGCGCTGATCCTGCCACCCGTTCGGTACCCCATGGACTTTGACGCCTCGCTCATATTGATGGGCCTGCCGGTGGCCTTTGTGCTGGGCTGGTTTGCCTCGCGCCTGGACTTGCGCCAACTGCGCTTAGAAAACCGCCAGGCGCCCAAAGCCTACTTTCGCGGGCTGAACTTCTTGCTCAACGAGCAGCAAGACCAGGCCATTGACGCCTTTATCGAGGCGGTACAAAACGACCCCGACACCTCGGAGCTGCATTTCGCCCTGGGCAACCTGTTTCGTCGCCGGGGCGAATACCAGCGCGCGGTGCGCGTACACCAGCACCTGCTCTCACGCGGCGACATCAGCGCAGACGACCGCCACCGCGCCCAGCACGGTTTGGCACTGGATTACCTCAAGGCCGGCTTGCTCGACCGCGCTGAAGTGGCCTTGCTGCAACTCGAAGGCACGCGCTTTGAAGCCGAGGCCCGCCTGGCCCTGCTGGCAAATTACGAACGCTCGCGCGACTGGGTGCTGGCCGCCGAAGTGGCGCAAAAGCTCGAACTCGCCGACCAAGGCAGCTTTGCCGGGCGGCGCGCGCACTATCTGTGCGAACAAGCCGCCACCCTGGCCGCGTCCGACGACCGACCAAAGGCGCAGCAGGTGCTGGCCCAAGCCATTGCGCTTGCGCCCGGCATGGCCCGCGCCCGGCTTGATTTAGCGCACCTGCAGTTCAGCAGTGGTGAGCCGGTCCAGGCACTGGCCACGCTGCTCGACGCCACAGTGGCTGCGCCCGCTGCCGTTGCGCTCATGGCCCAGCCCCTGCGCCTGTACGCCCAGGCCTGCGGAACGCCCGACGCCGCCCTCGTGCCCCTGAAGGCCGCATACGTCGCCCTGCCCTCGCTCGATGTGCTCGACGCCATCGTGGCCATTGAGCGCACGCGCGCGGCTTCTCAAGAAACCGCCCGCGACTGGTATGTGCGCCATCTAGAGAAACAACCCTCACTGGTGGCCGCAGCCCAGTGGATTGCCGGCGAAAAGCTCGAACACGAACAATTTCACCCCCAGGTGCAACGCGCCTTGGACCATGCTGTCAAACCGCTCAAGCGCTACCGCTGCGCGGCCTGCGGCTTTGAGGCGCAACAGCATTTTTGGCACTGCCCCGGCTGCCAGGCCTGGGACAGCTACCCGCCGCGGCGCGTAGAAGAGCTCTGACCCCAAATACCTCTCCCTTGATAACAATGATGACCCCAAACACCTCCGCCATCGTCACCGCCGAGCAACTCGCCGCATCCCGCGTGCTGGTGGTGGGCGACGTGATGCTGGACCGCTACTGGTACGGCGCCGTGGACCGCATTTCCCCCGAGGCACCCGTGCCCGTGGTGCGCGTGACCCGCGAAGAAGAGCGCGGCGGCGGCGCGGCCAACGTGGCCGGCAATATCGCGGCCCTGGGCGCACAAGCGTCTTTGTTAGCCGTGGTGGGCGACGACGAAGCCAGCCAGCACCTGGAGGCGTTGCTGGCCAAAACCGGCATCCAGACCCACTTTGGGCGCGATGCCGAACTCAAGACCACTGTCAAGCTGCGCGTTATTGGCCGACAGCAGCAGCTCTTGCGCATGGATTTTGAGAACACCCCGAAAAACCGCGTGCTGGCCGACCAAACCGCACGCTTTGCCGCACTCTTGGGCGCGCAAGACGCCATCATTTTTTCGGACTACGGCAAAGGCAGCCTGGCCCAGGTGGGTGACATGATTGCCCAGGCCCGCGTGGCCGGAAAACCTATTTTGATTGACCCCAAGGGCAGCGATTACGCGCGCTACCAAAACGCCACCGTCATCACCCCCAACCGCTCTGAAATGCAAGAAGTGGTGGGCGCCTGGAGCAGCGAAGAAGAACTTCGCTCCAAGGCCCACGCCCTGCGCGCGGGCCTGCACCTGGAAGCCGTGCTGGTCACCCGCAGCGAAGAAGGCATGACGCTCTTTGACGACCAGGGCGAACTGCATGTGAGCGCCCAGGCGCGCGAAGTGTTTGATGTAACCGGCGCGGGCGACACGGTCATTGGCACCATGGCCGCCTTGGTGGGCGCTGGCTTGACGCTGCGCGAGGCCCTGCCTTGGGCCAACCGGGCCGGCGGCATTGTGGTGGGCAAATTTGGCACCGCCACGGTGTCTTACCAGGAGTTGTTTGCATGACGCGCATCGTGGTTACCGGCGCAGCCGGCTTCATCGGCAGCCAAATCATTGCTGGACTCAACGCCCGTGGCATAGACAACATCATTGCGGTGGACGAACTCACCCAGGGCGACAAATTTCGCAATCTGGCCGATCTGAAAATTGCTGATTACGTGGACGCCGACGCGTTTTACGGCGCTTTTGCCACCCAGCGCTACGGCCATGTGGAAGCCGTTTTCCACGAAGGCGCCTGCAGCGACACCATGGAACTTGACGGCAAGTACATGATGCAAAACAACTTTGAGACGTCCAAACAGCTCTTTCAAGCCGCGCAGGCACAAGGCGCCCGGCTCTTGTACGCATCGTCTGCCGCCACCTATGGCGGCTCGGCCACCTTTAAAGAAGAGCCGGCTTTTGAAGCCCCGCTCAACGTCTACGGCTACTCCAAACTGCTGTTTGACCAGGTAATGCGCCGCGAACTTGGCGACCAGTTGCAAAACACACGCACGCAGGTGGTGGGTTTTAGGTATTTCAACGTTTACGGCCCCCACGAGCAGCATAAGGGCCGCATGGCCAGCGTGGCCTACCACCAGTTTCACCAGTTCCGCTCGGAGGGTCGGGTCAAGCTATTTGGCGACTACGGCGGCTACGCAGCGGGCGCCCAAATGCGCGACTTTGTGTTTGTGGACGACGTGGTGGCGGTGAACCTGTGGTACTTCGACCACCCCGAGAAAAGCGGTATCTTCAACCTCGGCTCGGGCCGCGCCCAGGCTTTTAACGACGTGGCCTGCGCCGTGGTTAACACCTTGCGCGCCACCGACGGCCACGCGCCCCTGGCGCTGGAGACGATTGCCGCCATGGGCTTGGTGGAATACATCGCCTTTCCTGACGCGCTGCGCGGCAAATACCAGTGCTACACCCAGGCCGATCTGGGCGCCCTACGCGCCAGCGGCTGCGACCACGTATTTGCCGACGTGGCCACCGGCGTGGGAAAGTATGTGCAGTGGCTAGCGGCGCAAGCCTGAACCTTTCCCCCATGCGCAGCCTGCACCGGTTTTTGCTCTCTGGCCTGGCCGCGCTGAGTGCGGGCTTGAGCTTTGGCGCCATCGACGCAAACCTTGCCACCGAGGCCGAGTTGGACGGCGTCAAAGGCCTGGGCCCGGCAAGCACCGCGCGCATCTTGCAGGCGCGTGAGCAAAGCCCATTCAAAGACTGGGCCGACTTTTTGCGCCGCGTCAAAGGTTTTAAGAACAGCGGCGCCGCGCGCCTGTCTGAGGCCGGGTTAACCGTCAATGGACAGCCTTTTGAAGCCCCAGGCAAAGCCAAAGCTACGCCCTAAGCCGCTGCCCGCCCCAGCCCAAAACCCGCGCAAGGAGACCCCCACATGCTGTCCATCGTCGCGATTTGTATAGGCGCCTGCTTTGGCGCATTGGCGCGCTGGCAACTTGGTCTGTGGCTCAACCCGATGGTGGTACCCGGGTCCGCCCTGCCCTTGGGCACGCTGGCGGCCAACTGGATTGGCGGCTATTTGGTGGGCCTGGCTGTTGCGCTGTTCCAGGCTCTGCCGCAGCTTGACCCGGTGTGGCGCCTGGCCTTGATTACCGGCTTCTTGGGAGCGCTCACTACCTTTTCCAGTTTTTCTGCTGAAGTGATTGCCATGCTCGGTCAACAAAAGTACGCCTTGGCGCTGGTCACGGCTGGGCTGCATTTGTTTGGTTCGCTGCTGCTCACTGTGGCGGGCATGCGCACGCTGGGGTATTTTCTACCGGCGCAAATCTAACTGCCAGTGGATTGCTAACTGCTGATGGAACGCAGCGCTTTGCACGCGGTACCGAATTGGCCCGGCATAAAAGTTCTGGAACTAGATCGGCAGCACCCGCCCCATGTCAGGTCGCTCCAGCCAGTCTGCAAATTCATCGGCCAGTTGCTGCGCGGCACGGGTAGCGCCCGTCCAGGCCGTCACCCGCGCAGCCAAGTCCTTGCCGTAGCGGGCAAAGTCACTGCGGTCGGGCAGTTTGGCGTTAGGCAGAGTTTGCAGCCAGGCGGGGTTAGGTGCCAGCAGCACCGTGGTGGACAGCTTGTCGGTGGCGCCGTGCCGGTGTTTGAGCGACTTGTCCAGCCAGCCTGGCACCACCGCCTTCTGGAAATGCGGGTACAGCACGATGGGCGCCTGGGGCTGCGCTGCCTCGGGGTAATTCAGATGCAAGTGGTAGTCGGTAATGCCGCCGTCCCAATAGGCGCCGGGCGGCGCGCCGGCGATGTCGTGCACCGCCTTCAACACAAAGGGAATCGAGCAGCTGGCCTGCAGCGCTTGCATGAAATTGCCCTCAAGCAGCGCGCATTGCAGGGTTTGGTAGTCGCTCGCGTCAAAAGGCAGCGCGCCGCCTTGGGCAGAAAACACCACCCGCTCCAGCCAGCCACCCAGCGCGCGGCGCTGCACGGCGTTGCTCAAAAAAGCCGCTGCGTAGCCCACGGGCGTCCACCAAGGGTGTTCGCGGCGCAACAGGCGCTGCCCGTGCGAGGTCATGATGTGCAACTGGTAGCGCGTGTGGCTCAGCACCTCGGCAATGCGCCCGCCGTAAAAGGCTTGCAGGCTCTGACCAAACTCGTCGCTCACCTGCTGCGCACTCACGCGCTTTTGGCCCTCGGGCAGCGCGTAGTGCTGGTGGATGTAGTCGTGCTCCAGCCGCTCAAAGGCGGCCACGGGCTGGTTCAGGCAGGCGGTGGCCATGCGCCAGGCGCCGATGGACGCGCCCACCAGCGCCACCGGCTGGCTGCTTTGCGGCAGCCATTGGCCGAAGATAAAGCGGTCCAGCGGCCCCAAGATCAGGCCTTTGGGGCCACCAGCCGCCGCCGGAATCACGCCCACATGCGCGGGCAGCAAGCCGTGCGACGTAAGGTGCGCCCGTGCACCGGATCCGGCATAGATTTGCAGTGCGCGCATCGCCATCGCCAGCCCTTACTTGCGCAAACCCTGCAATTTGGAAAACGCCGACGCCATGGCGCTGGGGCCTTGGGGCTCGGGCGCCCTTTGCGGCGAGCGCTGGCCGCGGCTGGCGCCTTCAAAGCGGTTGTCGCGCGGGGCGCCGCGCTCGCCCGTGTTGCGTGGGGCCTCGCCCAGCTTCATGGTCAGCGCAATGCGCTTGCGCGCCACGTCCACTTCCACCACCTGCACTTTGACGATGTCGCCGGTCTTGACCACCTCGCGCGCGTCGCTCACAAACTTATGGGCCAGCTGGCTCACGTGCACCAAGCCGTCTTGGTGCACGCCCAGGTCCACAAAGGCGCCAAAGGCGGCCACGTTGCTCACCGTGCCTTCCAAAATCATGCCCTCGATCAGGTCTTTGATGTCGTTCACGCCGTCTTGCAGGCGCGCCACCTTGAAGTCGGGGCGCGGGTCGCGGCCGGGTTTTTCGAGCTCGCTCAAAATGTCTTGCACCGTGATGACGCCAAACTTCTCATTGGCAAATAACTCGGGGCGCAGGGTTTTGAGCATGTCGGCGCGGCCCATCAGCGCGGCAATGGGCGTGGCCGCTTTGGCAATGATTTTTTCGACCACCGGGTAGGTTTCGGGGTGTACACCGGTCATGTCCAGCGGGTTGTCGCCGCCGCGAATGCGCAAAAAGCCCGCGCTTTGCTCAAACGTTTTGGCGCCCAGGCCCGCCACTTGCAGCAGCTGCTGGCGGTTAGCAAAAGCGCCATTGGCCTCGCGCCAGCGCACTACGGCCTTGGCCACCGTGCCCGACAAGCCCGACACGCGCGATAGCAGCGGCACGCTAGCGGTGTTCAGGTCCACGCCCACGGCGTTCACGCAGTCTTCCACCACGGTGGCCAGGGTTTTGGCCAGCTCGCTTTGGTTCACGTCGTGCTGGTACTGGCCCACGCCGATGGACTTGGGGTCAATCTTCACCAGCTCGGCCAGCGGGTCTTGCAGGCGCCGGGCAATGCTGGCGGCGCCGCGCAGGCTCACGTCCACGTCGGGCATTTCCTGGCTGGCGTATTCGCTGGCGCTGTACACCGAGGCCCCGGCCTCGCTCACCACCACTTTGTCTATGGCGCCGCCGCCGCCTTTGACTTGCGTGTTAGCCAGCAGCTTGATCAGGTCACCGGCCAGTTTGTCGGTCTCGCGGCTGGCGGTGCCGTTGCCGATGGCGATCAGGCTCACGCCGTGGCGCTGGCACAGGGCGCCCAGAGTGTGGAGTGAGCCGTCCCAGTCTTTGCGCGGCTCGTGGGGGAAGACGGTGGCCGTGTCCACCAGCTTGCCGGTGGCGTCCACCACCGCCACTTTCACACCGGTGCGAATGCCGGGGTCCAGCCCCATCACCACGCGCGGCCCGGCGGGTGCGGCCAGCAGCAGGTCGCGCACATTGTCTGCAAACACCTTGATGGCCACGCCCTCGGCGTCTTCACGCAGGCGGGCAAACAGGTCGCGCTCGGTGGACAGGCTGAGTTTGACGCGCCAGGTCCAGGCCACGCATTTGCGAATCAGGTCGTCCGCCGCGCGGCCCTGGTGGCTCCAGCACAGGCGCAGCGCAATGCGTGCCTCGGCCGGGGAAACCACCGGGCCCTTGGGTTTCGCCGCACCGGCATCCGGCGCGGCCAGCGCAAAAGCGGCGTCGGGTAACACCAGCTTGGCGTCCAAAATGTCCAGCGCCCGCCCGCGAAACACCGCCAACGCCCGGTGCGAAGGCACGCGGCCAATCGGCTCGTCATAAGCAAAGTAGTCGCGAAACTTAGCCACCTCGGGCTGGTTTTCGTCCTTACCCTCAATGCGCTTGCTTTGCATCAGGCCCTGGTCCCACAGCCAGGCGCGCAGGTCTTGCACCACGGCCGGTGCCTCGGCCCAGCGCTCGGCAAGCAAATCACGCACGCCGTCCAGCACCAGGGGCACGGTGGAGAAATCGGTTTGTTTGTCCTCGCCTTCCACCACCGAGCGCATGGGCACCACATAAGCCAGGGCCTCGTCTGCGGGTACCAGATTGGGGTTGGCAAACAAAGCGTCGGCCAGCGGCTCCAGTCCGGCCTCGCGCGCCAACTGCCCCTTGGTGCGGCGTTTGAGCTTGAAGGGCAGGTAAATGTCCTCTAACTCTTGCTTGGTGGCGGCGGCCTCAATGGCTGCGCGCAGCGCCGGGGTCAGCTTGCCCTGCTCGTCAATCGCCTTGGTCACCACCAAACGGCGGTCGCGCAACTCGCGCAGATACGACAAACGCGCTTCCAGCTCGCGCAACTGAATGTCGTCCAGCCCGTCGGTCACCTCTTTGCGGTAGCGGGCGATAAAGGGCACGGTGGCGCCCCCGTCGAGCAAGGCCACAGCGGCCTCGACTTGGCTGGGACGAACTCGAATTTCTTGCGCGATCTGCGCGATGATTTTTTGCATAGCTTGCTGGCTTGTCCCAGCGCGGGGGCCAGGCTCGGGGGGCGGGTACGGGGTGATTACCTGGGGGAGTGCATTGAGCGGTTGGAGTTTACTGGGCCGATTCGCGCTTTGCGGGCGATGTGCAGCATATGCCGCGAAATGAATCGCCGCGATGGCAATGTCAGAGCTAATTCTTAAGCAAAGAGCACCGTTTGCGCCTCCAGAAAGTGCCCGATGCAAAACAGAACCCAAGTGCAAGATGCGGTTACCGTCGGTCGCTTCACCGACTTGGTAGCCAATGGCCCTTCGACTTATCGTGTACTTCACCCAAAAGGTGAGTGCTGGTTTGGGCCGAAGCCGAAACACTGGCAATTGCCATCCATCAAATGACGATTAAAAAATTTCATTTAAAAGTATGTCAAATGAGACGGTCTCCAGAATCAAAAAATCCGGTGGTTTCATCCAAAAAAAGCAGCGGCTGGTCTAGGATTTACCTCGTCGAAGTCGATACGTTGCGCTCTCCCAGGTATACGCGAACACCCAGCAACCCGGTGCTAGTCTTACCTGAATCAAGCACTCACTAGCTTCAGGTCAAAGGCACGCTCCAAAAGCCAGACCAAGGCCACCAACATGGTGAGCCACGAACCCAGTATGAAGACCCCGTTTAAGTAAACGCGGGTGTTGCGCAGCAAATAAGCCAGCGGTAAAAATCCTGCGACGATGGCCATCTGCCCCATTTCCACGCCGACGTTAAAGCCAAAGAGCGACAGCACCAATGCATCGGCAGGTAAGCCAAGTTCGGACAGCACGCTAGCAAATCCGAATCCGTGAATCAATCCGAATCCGAATGCTACCAGCCAGCGCCGTTGCTCCACCACGGGACGCAGGTTGTTGGCAGCAACCAGCACCACCGACAGCGCAATAACGGTCTCCACCAACCAAGATGGCAGTGAGACCAGTCCGAGCGCTGCCAGCGACAAGGTGATCGAGTGTGCCGCCGTAAACGAAGTAACCACCCATAGCACTTCGCGCGCAGCGCTGCCAAAACTTTTGACGCCTTGCCAGCGCCGCAAATGCAACACCAGAACCGACGGCAGAAGCAGGGAGAGCAGAAACAAAATATGGTCAAAGCCGATCCAGATATGCCAGACGCCTTCAACAACGTATCGGCTAAATTGGTCCCAGCGTGATGCCTGCTTGCTGCCAAACTGCTCCGTACCACTAGTCGGCGAGAGCACCGTGTTGTACATGTCACCATCCAAGCTAAGTCGTAGCAGGCCGCGGTGAAGTTGGTCCAGATCAAACAACAAGCGGTATTGCAGACCCAACGCACCCTTGGCACCGGGGCACACGCCGCTCAGGTGTAACACCGCATAACTGCCGTCTGTATGTTCGTCCACTTGTAAGCCCGTGACTTGAAGCGGGCAGATGCCACCGCGTGTGAGTGCGAGCCGACTCAGGGCCCAGGCAGATACATCTGACTGGCGTGAGCGCAATTCTCCCCAGGTTATTTCTGCATTGCCATCGCGGTCTAGGCCCAATGCAAAGTCGATGTCGCGCACTGCAATGTCCCACTGCGCTGCAACTGCGTTGCCCTTGACGTCAACCACCAAATAGCTATCGCTCGCCTTGTGTGCCCAGGCCGTCATCTGACATAGAAAAATCGCCAATAAAAGTGCGAACTGGCGCATCATGGCGCTACCACAGGCTGGATAACTGGGATTGGCAATTGAAGGGTTCGCGCGGCAAGTTCCCGCATTCGCGAGTCTTCAAAGCCGGTGCTCTGCAACCAGTCCCGTGCGGGCTTTGCCGCTGCGGTGTCTTGGGCGGCCAGCGCAGACTCCAGCAGTACACGCAGATCGCGCGGCTCCTTTTGCACTTTGTAGTTTGCGAGGGCTAATTGCACGGCCAGTGTTGGGTTTTTACGAAGACGCAATTGAAACCGTGCCTCTTCTGCGCGGTGGGTCGTGTCACCCCGCAACTTAGCAGCGGCAAACCGGTCCTCTAGCGCTTGCACATGCGCTTTCGCAGAAGAGGTTTGCAGCAAGGTTTCAGCCTCGGCTAGCCGTAGCAGCAAGGGATCCGACGCCTCCCATGCCGCCAGCAGTCTTAGTACTTCTGCCGGTCGTTTGTTGTCTAGTAAGAAATCTGCCCATGCTGCCAGCAAGTAGCCGTCGTCCTGGCCCAGCGCCAGCGCATCGCGGTAGTGGCGCTCAGCCCGGACGTTCTGCCCAAGCCATGCGCAGACTTCGCCCAGGCGGGTCAGCAACCACAGCCGTTGGTCGTCATAACGCGCCAGTGTCAGCGCATGTTGCAGGCTTGCATAAGCGGAAGATAGCTGGCCGGTGTAAGCCTGCACCAGTCCGGTACAACCACCATGCAACACATGGCGTTGCAGTCGTAACAACGCAGCACATTCCTTGCGCGCATCGTCGTACTGTGCCTCCACCAGATAAATAGCGCCCCGCCATGCATGGGCATCAGCCCGCTCGGAGTCTTGCGCTAGCGTGGCAGCAAAGTCGACAAGCGCAGCATCAAACTCGTGGCGGTATTGGCGCAGCATGCCGCGCATAACCAGCAGACTGGCGGACGGTTGTTGGTTAAATTCGCTGACGACGGCATCGGCATAGCCTACGTAGCGGGGATCTCCACGGGCCTGAGCCAAATCAAAGTAAGCCTGGGCCAGTGCCGCTGCAGCGGTGGCGTCCCCTGGGGCTTTGCGCACGCGGGCGCGTAAGGCTTCTAGCGCCCGGGCGCGACTGTCACCGGCACGAAACGGCAGCTTTTCGATCACTGTAGCGTCGCCTGCCGGTGTGCGCGGGGCCGACTGAACTGGTAGTGCCAGCAACGCACCGGACAAAGCCAGTCCTGCACAAAATGACCGTATGAGATAAATGGAATGCATGTCTACGGTACATTGATTTTGCGGCTATTGTGCCGTTTCTCACCGATTAATTCTCAGGATATTGAAGATGAATAAATTCATTTCTACGCTGATCGTCTCAGCTTTTGCAATGGCCTCTATGGGTGCTTTCGCTGGATCCCATGGCGGCGCAATGTCGGACAAGGAAAAAGCTGAAATGACCGAAAAATGCGCAAAGATGGATCCTGCAAAGGCTGACGATAAGATGAAGGCCGATTGCAAAAAGCTGATGGAAATGAAAAAGTAAGCATTACTAAATAGCCTCAAAAGCGGACTTCGGTCCGCTTTTTTTCGGTCCTGTATGGCAAAACAATCGGCCCGGACATACCAGCGCGGGCACCAACGGGGCCAGCAGCCACAGCGGTCACCGCCGCTCTAAGGAGCTGCAAGCTGGTGATCACTTGCGCAAGCCCAGCAGTTTCAATGGCGCTCTTGCATTGGCTGATATTGAGCACCTTGGCGTCGTAGAAAAGGTTGATGCAATCTTGCGTTCAATGACGACCTAAACGCTCAAGCAAAATGATCGTACGCATCTGCAATCGGATCTAGGCCTGCGATGCGCTCTGGTGCACCTGGCGAGACAAAAGCGGCCACCCTGCTCAGAGGAACGGCGCTGACCCAGATCACCATGAGTGGCGGCACGCTGTGCTTTGCGATGGGAGTTGCACAGGTGGTTTAAAAGCTGGTGCTGCAGTAGTTTGGCGGCGAAAGCAAGGATCGCCCGGCCTTTGTCCAAGACAGGTAATATGAAAAAAACCGCAATATTTTTCTTGATTCAAGCTAAAGCTCACCAAAACCATGAATAAACCAAAGATATATGGGATCTCCGCTTCACGTGCCATTCGCGCGATATGGGGAATCGAAGAAGTTGGTATCGAGTATGCGCACTTTCCCGTTAATTTCGGAACGGACTCAAAGACGGATGACTACCTCAAAATCAATCCAAACGGTCGTATTCCAGCCTTGATTGATGGCGACTTGCGACTTTTTGAGTCGATGGCGATCAACTTTTACTTGGCGAAAAAGTATGGTGGCTCGCTCTACCCATCCAACCCTCACGACGAGGCTCTCGCCATGCAGTGGAGTGTTTGGGCCATCAGTGAGATTGAACCCTTGCAGATGCAGATTGTGGTGCAGATGCTTTTCACCCCCGAGGACCGGCGAAATCCCAGGCTAGTTGAAAGCGCTAAAAAAGGCCTTCACAGGCCTCTGAAAGTGCTGGACGCGGCATTGTCCGAAAACGAGTGGCTCGCAGGCGATGGATTTTCTGTGGCCGACCTGAACGTGTCTGGAGTAATGCTTCTCTTTAAAAGAATCGAATTTAACTATTCGGAGTACGCCAATGTGCAGCGCTGGGCTACAGCTTGTTACGCCCGCCCTTCACTTGCTCGCGCTTAAGCCAGACCCTAGGACTGAATGGAGCCGTGGCCCTCACGTTTGATCAAGCCACAACAAGCGCCGACCCATGGAGCGGCACCAACGCCCGATCGAACAGGAATACTCGGACCCACTCCGGAGCAACGCAAAAGGATTCAACATCAAACCGCCAAAGCGCAAGATGGGCAAAAGATCAGCGGGTTGAAGGAAATTATCGCGGTGAACAGCGGTTTGACTGCATTGGGGCGATGGACGGCGTAAGAAAGGGCGAAATGTCGCGCAGAAGTGCGCGGACGGCACTGACTGGACTTAGTCTTCCGCTTCTTTGCTTGGCACTGAAAATGGATTTTTAGGGGTGGCTATTTAAAAAATGCCAGCCCGGTTTGCACCGGCTGGCATTTTTTTAGCAACGAAGCCCCTTTCGGGGTTCCAGGGTTTGGCGCTTAGGCTGCGAAATTGGCTTGCGCAAATTCCCAGTTCACCAGCTTGTCAAGGTAAGTTTCCACGAACTTGGGGCGCATATTGCGGTAGTCGATGTAGTAAGCGTGTTCCCACACGTCCACGGTCAAGAGCGCTTTGTCGCCAGTGGTCAGCGGGGTTCCAGCGGCGCCCATGTTGACGATGTCCACCGATCCATCGGCCTTTTTCACCAGCCAGGTCCAGCCTGAGCCAAAGTTGCCCACGGCGGACTTGACAAAAGCTTCTTTGAAGGCCGTGTAGCTGCCCCACTTGGCGGTGATGGCATCAGCCAGTGCGCCGGTGGGTTCGCCGCCGCCGTTGGGCTTCATGCAGTTCCAGAAAAAGGTGTGGTTCCAGATTTGTGCGGAGTTGTTGTAGATGCCGCCGCTGGACTTTTTGATGATCTCTTCGAGCGCCATGGCCTCAAACTCGGTGCCCTTTTGCAGGTTGTTGAGGTTCACGACGTAGGCGTTGTGGTGCTTGCCGTGGTGAAACTCCAGCGTTTCCTGGGAGTAAGCGGGGGCCAATGCGTCAATGGCGTAGGGGAGTGCGGGCAGGGTGTGTTCCATGAATTCCTCGGGGTTGGTGAAGTAAGAAGGGGAATTGTAGAAACTAATTGACGGCCACGGATTGCACTTGCAAAGCAGCCGTACCGTCTGCAAGGATGGCCTTCACCGCCTGGCCGGCGTGCAGCTGGGCGGCCTGGGTAAGCGCCTGCCCCTGCGCGTCGGTCAACCAGGCATAGCCGCGCGCCAGTACCAGGCGCGGGTCGAGCAAGCCCAGGCGCAGCTCCAGGGACGAAACACGGTGCGTTTGCGCCTGCAAGCTGCGCTGCGCGGCTACTACCAGCGCCGCTTGCGCCCGCTGCAAAGCCACCGCGCGCGCCTGCAGACGCTGGGGCAGCGCGTGGCCCAGACGCTGCGCTGCGCTACCTAAGGCCAATTGCCTGCGCGCCAGGGTGGCTAAGGGGCGGCCCAGGCGCACCGTGGCCATATCCAGCGCCTGCGCACGGCGGTCCAGCAGCCGGTAAGCAGCAGTCTGCAAACGGTCTTGCACCTGGGCGACTCCGTCCACGGCCTCTTGGCGCGCTGGGGCGCAGAGTTCGGCCGCAGCCGTGGGCGTGGGCGCGCGCAGGTCGGCCACAAAGTCTGCAATGGTGAAGTCGGTCTCATGCCCAATACCAGCCACCACCGGCACCGGGCTGTCAAACAAGGTGCGCGCCAGCGTCTCATCGTTGAAAGACCACAGGTCTTCCAAGGCGCCGCCGCCGCGCACCAGCAAAATCACGTCAATAGGGACCGCACCGGCCTGCAGCGCGCCTGGCGCGGGCAGCGCCAGCGCATACAGCTGCTGTAGCGCCTGACAGATCTCGGCGGCGGCACCCTGCCCTTGCACGCTGGCTGGTGCCAGCACCACCGGAATATGCGGCACGCGGCGTTGCAGTGCGCTGACCACGTCGTGCAATGCGGCCGCACCCAACGAGGTCACCAAGCCGATGCCCCGCACCCGTCGCGGCAGGGGGCGCTTGTACGCGGGGTCAAACAGGCCTTGGGCTTCGAGCTTGGCCTTGAGCAGCAAAAACTGCTCGAACAAGGCGCCCTCCCCCGCGCGCGCCATGCTTTCCACAACCAGTTGCAGCTCGCCACGCGGCTCGTAGACGCCCAGGCGACCGGACACCTCGACGCGCTGGCCGTCGCGGGGCGCAAAGTCCAGACCGCTGGCGGAGCGCTTGAACATGGCGCAGCGGATCTGTCCGCTGTCGTCCTTGAGCGAAAAATAGCAGTGACCGCTGGCCGCGCGCACAAAGCCGCTGATTTCACCGGCCACGCGCACCGGGTTAAAGCGCGCGTCCAGGGTATCGGCAATGGCGTGACACAGGGCGCCCACGCCCCACACGCGCGGCGGTGTACGGGAAAGTGGCGTGGCGGAGATAGTGGCGTCTGGCATCAAATGAAGAAGGGGGCGGACAGAAATCAAGGGAAACCGCGCGAACACTGGCGGTGCGAACCGCGAACCGCGGGCTGGGAACAATCCCGGATAATGCCCATCTATTTAAACAGTACTCACAGCAAAAGGGGCGTCGCCTTGTTTTCTATCATACAAGCTGCTGGATGGCCGATTTGGCCGCTGATTGCCAGCTCCGTGCTGGCGCTTGCCATTGTTTTTGAGCGATTTATCAGCCTGGCCGAGCCCAAGATTGCGCCCCCCGGCCTGGCCAAAGCGGTCATGGCCGCGACCCAGCAGCGCATTCCGGTGGCCGGTTCGGTGGCCGAGCTCGAGAGCAGCTCGCTGCTCGGGCAAGTGTTGGGCAGCGCACTGCAAGCGCTCAACGACAACCCCCAATGCGGCGAAGACGACCTGCGCGCCTTGGTGCAAAACGCCGGGCGCACCGCAGCGCAGCGCATGGAGGCGCACTTGAGTGCTCTTGCCACCGTAGCGTCGGCAGCGCCGCTGATGGGCTTGCTGGGCACCGTAATCGGCATGATCGAGATCTTTGGCGCGCAAGGGCCTGTGGGCGGCACCGGCAATCCGGCACAGCTGGCCCAGGGCATTTCCATGGCCTTGTACAACACCGCCTTTGGCCTGCTGGTGGCCATTCCAGCGCTGGTGTTCTGGCGCTATTTCCGTGCCCGGGTGGACGGCTACTTACTGACGCTAGAAACCAGTGCCGACCAGCTACTGCGCCACCTAAAAGCCTGCGGGCACATCAAGCCATGAGCTTGCACTTTGGCGGCTCCGACTCCGGCTCGGGCTTTGGTTTTGGTGCATCCCGACGTGACGAACCGGAGATCAATCTGATTCCTTTCATCGACGTTTTGCTGGTGGTGCTGATTTTTCTGATGCTGTCGACTACGTACAGCAAATCCAGCCAGCTCAAGATCAACCTGCCGGTGGCCAATGCCGAAGCGCCACAGGATTTTCCGCGCGAAGTGCATGTGGGCGTAAGTGCCAGCGGCGAATACAGCGTGGCCAACCAAACGCTGCAAGGCCGCGGCCTGCGCGTCCTGGCCACTGCGCTACGCGCCAGTGCCCAGGGCGGCGGCACTCCGGTACTTATCGTCAGCGCCGACGCCCGCGCCAGCCACCAGTCGGTGATGACCGCGATTGAGGCCGCGCGCCTGGTGGGCATCACCCAAGTTACCTTCGCCCTGCAAAGCCCGACGCCGGGCAGCGAATAGCAGCCATGGGAGACGCGCTCGCCAGCGCCTTGCTACGCGCCTGGACTGGCAAAGGGCCGCTGGCCTGCGCGCTGCTTCCCGTATCCGCGCTGTACGGCGCTTTGGCCGCCTTGCGCCGCCAGTTTTTTCGCTCGCAAATGCGGCGCAGCCAGCGCGTCAACGCTTTTGTGATCGTGGTGGGCAATGTAGTGGCCGGTGGCGCAGGCAAAACGCCCACCGTGATTGCGCTGGTGCGTCACCTGCAAGCCCAGGGCCGGCACGTTGGCGTGGTCTCGCGCGGCTTTGGACGGGACGGCCAGGCTTGCCAAGCGGTGAGCGCCTCGTCTACCGCGCAAGAGGTGGGCGACGAGCCCTTGTTCATTGCGCGCGCCACCGGCACGCCGGTGTTTGTAGCTCGTGACCGCCATCAGGCCGCCTGCGCCCTGCTGGCGCAGTACCCGTACACCGATGTCATCGTCTGCGACGATGGTTTGCAGCATTACCGCCTGCATCGCGATCTGGATATCTGCGTGTTTGACGACCGGGGCTGCGGCAACGGCTGGCTGCTACCCGCAGGCCCCATGCGCGAGCCCTGGCCGCGCAGGGGCGTGGCCGCCGCAGGCCAAAGCACCGAACGGCTTTTGGTGCTCAACACCAGTGGCGCGGGCTTGTCCGGGCAATTCAGCGCGCAGCGCGCGCTGGCCACGGTGGCGCAAGATTGCCACGGCGCCACTACGCCCCTGCTGGACCTCAACGCGCCAGGTCGGTTGCCGGTGCAGGCGGTAGCTGGTATTGCCCGGCCCGAAATGTTTTTCAGCATGCTGCGCCAGACCGGGCTGGTGTTGGCCAAAACGCAAGCGCTGCCTGACCACTTTGATTTCCGAAAGGTACAGGCTGCTGATACAGCATCATGGGGCACAGTACAACTGCTGTGCACCGAAAAAGACGCGCCCAAGCTCTGGCAAGTGGCGCCCAGCGCACTGTCCGTGGCGCTGGAGCAAACGATTGAGGCGGCCTTTTTTGCAGCGGTAGACCAGCATATGGCTGCCCACCGCGCGGCGCAGGCGGCCAGCCGTTTATCATCTGGCTATGGACACTAAGCTGCTTTCTTTGCTCGTTTGCCCGGTCACCAAAGGCCCTCTGGAATGGAGTGCCGACAAGTTGGAGCTGTGGTCGCGCAGCGCCCGCCTGGCCTATCCGGTGCATGACGGTATTCCCATCCTGCTGGAAAACGAGGCTCGCCCCTTAAGCGACACCGAGCTCGGGCTGTGAGCGGGGCTGCGCCTCACACCAAGGTGCGCACCACCGCGCTCCCCACCGTACTCATTCCTGCGCGGCTGGCGTCCACCCGCCTGCCCAACAAGCCGCTGGCCGACATTGGCGGCATTCCCATGGTGGTGCGCGTGGCGCAACGGGTGCTCTCCGGCATGGCGCCGGGCACGCGCGTGGTGGTAGCGGGTGACAGCGCATCCATCCTGCAGGCCTGCGCCCAACATGGCATTGAAGCGGTGTTGACCCGCCAGGACCACCCCTGCGGCAGCGACCGGCTGGCTGAAGCCTGTGACATTCTGGAACTCAGCGACAACGCCATCGTGGTCAACGTGCAGGGCGACGAGCCGCTGATGGACCCTGCGCTGGTGGCTGCCGTGGCCCAAGCGCTGCAAGACAGCGCCACTGCCAGCATGGGCACTGTGGCCTGCCCCATGACCGACTCAGACGAATTTTTTAACCCCAATGCGGTGAAGGTGGTGCTCGATGCGGCGTCACATGCCCTTTATTTCAGCCGCGCGCCTATTCCCTGGTGGCGCGATGCGCCCACCACCGGACCGCGCCAATTGTCAAACCCGGCGCCGCTGCGCCACATCGGCATTTATTCCTACCGCGTGGGCTTCTTGCGCCAATTCCCCACCCTGACGCCCGCCCCCCTGGAAAGCACTGAAGCCCTGGAACAGCTGCGCGCGCTGTGGCACGGGCACCGCATTGCTGTGCATGTGGCAGCCACTGCACCAGGCGCGGGCGTGGACACGCCTGAGGACTTGGAACGCGTACGCGCCTGGGTGGCGCAGATGCAGTGAAATTGGCGCCCGGCCAAGGCGCCCGCGTGTAAGGCTGGCGCGGGTTCGTGCATGCTATTCTCTAAAGACAATATTGCGCCTGGCCTGAGACAACACCCCCAGCCGGTGGGTCAGCGCAGACGAGATTTTTTTCCAATTGAGGTTCGCAATGAAACTGATTCTTCTAGGAGCTCCGGGCGCAGGCAAGGGCACGCAAGCCACCTTTATTTGCCAAAAGTACGGCATCCCCCAAATTTCTACCGGTGACATGCTGCGCGCAGCCGTCAAAGCCGGCACGCCCCTGGGGCTGGAAGCCAAGTCCATCATGGACTCGGGCGGTTTGGTCAGCGATGCGCTCATCATCAACCTGGTCATCGAGCGCCTCAAACAGGCCGATTGCGCCAAGGGCTTTTTATTCGACGGTTTCCCCCGCACCATTCCCCAAGCCGACGCCATGAAGGCCGCTGGCGTTGAACTGGACTACGTGATCGAAATCGACGTGCCCTTTGACTCCATCATCGAGCGCATGAGCGGACGCCGTTCCCACCCCGCGTCAGGCCGCACTTACCACGTCACCTTCAACCCGCCCAAGGTCGAAGGCGTGGACGACGTCAGCGGTGAGCCGCTGATCCAGCGCGAAGACGATAAGGAAGCAACCGTCAAAAACCGCCTGGCGGTCTACAGCGAGCAAACCCGCCCCTTGGTCAGGTACTACTCCGACTGGGCCCAGCAAGAGCCTGGCAAAGCGCCCTCATACCGCGCGGTTGCCGGGGTAGGCGACGTGGACGCTATTACCACTAGCGTATTCGCAGCTCTGGAGAGCTAAACACACGCTCCAGCCCAGTCGCTGGCATAAAAAAAGCCCGGTCTGCACAAATCGGGCTTTTTTATTGGGGTGGCGCAAACAAGCGCCGCCCCTCAATCCAATTCAATAGGCTTTGCCGAGCTGGTCCAGAATGGCCGGATTTTCCAGGGTGGACGTGTCTTGCGTCACTGCTTCGCCTTTGGCCAGCGAGCGCAGCAAGCGGCGCATGATCTTGCCGGAGCGGGTTTTGGGCAGATTTTCACCAAAACGGATGTCCTTGGGCTTGGCAATGGGGCCGATCTCTTTGGCCACCCAGTCACGCAGTTCCTTGGCGATGATTTTGGCTTCTTCGTCGGTGGGACGCGAACGCTTCAACACGACGAAGGCACAAATGGCCTCGCCGGTCAGGTCGTCGGGGCGACCCACCACGGCGGCTTCGGCCACCAGATCGGTTTTGGACACCAGGGCAGATTCGATTTCCATCGTTCCCATGCGGTGGCCAGAAACGTTGAGCACGTCGTCAATCCGTCCGGTAATGCGGAAATAGCCCCGATCGACGCTGCGCACCGCGCCGTCGCCCGCCAGGTACATCGTACCGCCCATTTCCTCAGGAAAGTAGCTCTTCTTAAAGCGCTCGGGGTCGTTCCAGATGGTGCGAATCATGGAAGGCCAGGGGCGCTTCACCACCAGAATGCCGCCGGTGCCGTTGGGAATGTCGTGGCCCACTTCGTCCACGATGGCAGCCATGATGCCGGGCAGCGGCAAAGTGCAGCTACCGGGCACCAGGGGCGTGGCGCCTGGCAGGGGCGTCATCATGTGGCCGCCGGTTTCGGTCTGCCAGAAGGTGTCCACGATGGGGCACTTTTCGTGGCCGATATTTTTGAAGTACCACATCCAGGCTTCCGGGTTGATGGGCTCGCCCACAGAGCCCAGGATGCGCAGGCTGCCCAGGTCCGAGCGGTCCGGATGCACCGCAGCATCGCTCTCGGCGGCCTTGATCAGCGAACGGATGGCCGTGGGCGCAGTGTAAAAAATGGAGCACTTATGGCGCTCGATCATCTGCCAGAAGCGTCCGGCGTTGGGGAAAGTGGGCACGCCTTCAAAAATGATTTGGGTGGCACCTGCGGCCAAGGGGCCGTAAGCCACATAGGTGTGGCCGGTGATCCAACCGATGTCGGCCGTACACCAGAACACGTCATCGGGTTTGAGGTCGAACGTCCAGTCCATGGTCAGCTTGGCCCAAAGCAGGTAACCGCCGGTGGAATGCTGCACGCCCTTGGGCTTGCCGGTCGAGCCCGAGGTGTAAAGAATAAAGAGCGGATGCTCCGCGCCCACAGGCACGGGGGCGCACACGGTGCTGTGCCCCTCAATCGCCTGGGTAAATGTTTTGTCGCGTCCGGCCACCATGGCGCAGGCACTGGCCGTGCGCTGGTAGACGTAGACGGTCTTGATCGACTCGCAGCCGCCCATGGCCAGGCCTTCGTCCACGATGGCTTTGAGGGGCAGCTCTTTGCCGCCGCGCATCTGGAAGTTCGAAGTGATCACCGCCACGGCACCGGCGTCGATGATGCGTTCTTGCAGCGCCTTGGCCGAGAAGCCGCCAAACACCACGCTGTGGGTCGCGCCAATGCGGGCGCAGGCTTGCATGGCGATGACGCCCTCTAAAGTCATGGGCATGTAAATCAATACACGGTCGCCTTTTTGAATACCGTCGGCTTTGAGCGCATTGGCAAACTGGCTCACGCGTGTGAGCAGTTCGCGGAATGTGGTTTTGGTGACCGCGCCGTCGTCCGCCTCGAAGATAACAGCCGTCTTGTTTTCGTTGGGCGTGCCCATGTGCTTGTCCAGGCAGTTGGCCGAGGCGTTGAGTTCGCCGTCATCAAACCACTTGTAAAAAGGCGCATTGGATTCGTCCAGGGTGCGTGTAAAGGGCTTGTTCCACACCACGTTGTCCCGTGCGAGCTGAGCCCAAAAGCCTTCAAAATCGTCTTCGGCGGCTTTGCACAGTGCGTTGTAGCCGTCCATGCCCGAAATGCGGGCAGACTTGACCATAGCATCACCGGGGTAAAAAACGCGGTTTTCGACCAAGACAGATTCGATGGCAGAGGATGGGGAACTCATGGGGGTGTCTCCTAGTTATGCATAAAAACTGGGGGCGATGGTCGGGGGTGGCACTTACATGCCACTGACTCCCATCCGTCTTTTTCATTTTGCTCTCCATAACGGCAGTGAACAACATTGCGAAATTGCGCCAGCACATTCCTGAGATGCGCCAGGTGCGTCAGCTTGCCGTGGGAAGCCATGGTTAAACTCGTTTCTTTACCGCCCACCCAGCGCCCTAGCAGGCCACCGCCCATGACCACCATTGCCCAAGAAGACCTGATCGAGTCCGTTGCCGCCGCCCTCCAGTTCATTAGCTACTACCACCCGGCCGACTACATCGCCCATCTGGCGCGCGCCTACGAGCGCGAACAAAGCCCGGCGGCCAAGGATGCGATTGCACAAATCCTGACCAACAGCAAGATGAGCGCCACCGGGCACCGCCCGATTTGCCAGGACACCGGCATCGTCAACGTGTTTCTCAAAGTGGGCATGGACGTGCGCTGGGGTGGCTTTACCGGCAGCCTAGACGACGCCATCAACGAAGGCGTGCGCCGCGGCTACAAGCACCCGGACAACACCTTGCGCGCCAGCGTGGTGGCCGACCCCGAGTTCCTGCGCAAAAATACCAAAGACAACACGCCGGCCGTCATCTTTACCGAGATCGTGCCCGGCAACACCGTTGAGGTCACGGTCGCCGCCAAAGGCGGCGGCTCCGAGAACAAGAGCAAGATGATCATGCTCAACCCCGGCGACTCGGTAATTGATTGGGTACTCAAAACCGTACCCACCATGGGTGCGGGCTGGTGCCCGCCGGGCATGTTGGGCATCGGCATAGGCGGCACGGCCGAAAAAGCCGTGCTCATGGCCAAAGAAAGCCTGATGGAGGATTTGGACATGTACGAGTTGCAAACCAAATCAAGCAGCGGCGCCGTGCTTACCCCGGTAGAAAACATGCGCCTGGAACTGATGGACAAGGTCAACGCCCTGGGCATTGGCGCCCAAGGCCTGGGCGGCCTGACCACGGTGCTCGACGTCAAAATCAAGATGTACCCCACCCATGCCGCCAGCAAACCCGTGGCGATGATCCCCAACTGCGCCGCCACCCGCCACGCCCACTTTGTGATGGACGGCAGCGGCCCGGTCTACCTGACACCTCCCTCGCTGGACCTGTGGCCCGCCGTCAACTGGACGCCCGACTACGTTAAAAGCACCAAGGTGGGCCTCAACACCCTGACCAAGACCGAAGTTGCGAGTTGGAAGCCCGGCCAAACCCTGCTGCTGAGCGGCAAGATGCTGACCGGGCGCGACGCCGCCCACAAGCGCATCCAAACCATGCTGGCCCAGGGCGAGGCGCTGCCAGTGGACTTCACCAACCGGGTCATTTACTACGTCGGCCCAGTGGACCCCGTAGGCGACGAAGCGGTGGGCCCCGCAGGCCCCACTACAGCCACTCGCATGGATGGATTTACCGAAATGATGCTGAGCGCTACCGGCCTGATTTCGATGGTGGGCAAGGCCGAGCGTGGCCCGGTCGCCATAGAAGCCATCAAAAAACACAAGAGCGCTTATTTGATGGCCGTAGGCGGCGCCGCCTATCTTGTGAGCAAAGCCATCAAGCACGCCCGTGTAGTGGGTTTTGCCGACCTGGGAATGGAGGCGATTTACGAATTTGACGTGGTCGATATGCCAGTGACGGTGGCGGTGGACTCGGGCGGTACCAGCGCCCACATCACCGGACCGGCCGAATGGCAAAAGAAAATTGCCACTGGCGAGTTCAAGAACATCGGCATCAAGTCGGTCTGAGCTCCACGCGGCGCGCCCTGCCCCATGCAGCCCCTCGGCATATTTGACAGTGGCGTGGGCGGCCTGAGCGTGCTCAAAGCGTTGCGCCAGGCGCTGCCCCAGGAGAGGTTTGTATACATGTCCGACGCCGGCCACGCGCCCTATGGCGAGCGCGACGTGGCCCATGTGCTGGCGCGTTCTGTGGCGATTGGCCGGTATCTGGTCCAAAGCCACAAAGTTAAGGGGCTTGTGGTGGCCTGCAATACCGCCACCGCAGCGGCGATTGCCGCCCTGCGCACTAAGTACCCGAATCTACCTATCGTGGGCGTGGAGCCGGCACTCAAGCCGGCAGCTGCGCGCAGCCGCACGGGGACGGTCGGCGTGCTTGCCACACGCAGCACGCTGGCGAGCGAAAAATTCCAGGCCTTGCTGCAGGCGCAAAATCCCCAGGTGCGCTTTGTGCTGCAAGCCTGTGACGGTCTGGCCGCTGCCATTGAATGCGCAGATACGCAACAGATACACACGCTATGCGCCCGTTACACGGCGGCGCTCGGGTCCGTGGGAAGCACGCCGGGCGCCATCGACACCGTCGTGCTCGGTTGCACCCACTACACCTTTGCAGCAGAAGTATTGCAAGACTTGCTGGGCCCGAATGTGGAACTCATCGATGCCGGTCGCCCGGTGGCACAACGCACCGCAAACCTGCTGACACAGACCAGCGATCTGCTGCCAACACCGAAAAACATCGGCGCCGCTTGGCTTGAGTTGTGGACTACCGGTGAACCAACAACACTGCAAGACGCAGCGCAGCGCTGGCTTGGGGGCACCCGTTTGGCGCGTGAAGTGGAGATTGGCTGAGCGCCGAAATTTGGCCTGTCCGACAGGGATCGAACCTGTGACCTACAGCTTAGAAGGCTGTTGCTCTATCCAACTGAGCTACGGACAGTCGCTGGCTGACAATGATAGAAACAAAAATGCCAAAGACTAGGCTTTGGCAAATTATGTGGTCGGGGCGAAAGGATTCGAACCTTCGACCCTCTGGTCCCAAACCAGATGCGCTACCAGGCTGCGCTACGCCCCGACAGCCTGTATTCTAACCGTCTGCAGCAAGGCAACTGGTGGCCCCTGCTAAATCTCTTTCATTCTTGCTGATCTGCCTGACTTTTCATGGTTTTCCCTTCCCTCCTTTGGCTTGATGCCGACGACGACGCCTTCCCACCGGTAGATCGGGCCTGGGGCCAGACGTCTGATGCGCCAGGCCTTTTGGCCGCCGGGGGGCGTCTGGACGTGGCCCGTTTGCGCAGCGCCTATACCCAGGGCATCTTTCCCTGGTACAGCCGGGGCCAACCCGTGTTGTGGTGGAGCCCTGACCCGCGCATGGTTCTCAAGGTGGCCGATTTTCGGCTGCACCAATCACTCAAGAAAACCCTGCGCCGATTCAATCAAACGCCGGACTGTGAAATTCGGGTTGACACCGCGTTTGAAGCGGTGATCCGCAAATGCGCGCAGGCGCCGCGCGAGGGGCAAAATGGCACTTGGATCCTCAGCGCTATGGTGGACGCCTACTGCGCTTTGCACGCCCAGGGCCTGGCGCACAGCGTGGAAACTTGGGTCGACGGCAAGTTGGTGGCGGGCTTGTACTGCGTTGCTATTGGGCAAGCCGTGTTTGGTGAATCCATGTTCAGCGAACGCACCGATGGCTCGAAAATCGCGCTGTCTGCGCTGGTGGCCTTTTGCCGGCACCACCAAGTCACGCAAATCGATTGCCAGCAAAATACCCAGCATCTGGCGTCCCTAGGCGCGTCCCAAGTGCCGCGTGCGGATTTTGTGGCGTCGCTCTCGCAAGCCACGCAAGCGCCGGCGCTGGACTGGCAGTTTTCGCCCTCTGATTGGGACACGCTTTTGTCAACCCGCTGAACTTTCAATGACAAACCTTAAAGACCTTCCGCTACAAGCGCTGCAGTTTTATTCCACGGCGCCTTACGCCTGCAGCTACCTGAGCGCGCGTCTGGCGCGCTCGCAGGTGGCCACGCCCAGCCATCTGATTGACAACGCCACCTATTCGGGCCTGGTGGCCGATGGCTTTCGGCGCAGCGGCATGTTCACTTACCGCCCACACTGCGACGGCTGCCAAGCTTGTATTGCCCTGCGCGTGCAGGCCGGCGCATTTACGCCCAGCCGCAGCCAGCGCCGGGCCTGGAAGCAGCACCAGGACCTGCAAGTGCGCGTGCTGGGATTAGGCTTTGTGGCCGAGCACTACGCGCTGTACCAGCGCTACCAGCAAAGCCGCCACGCCGGGGGTGGTATGGAAGAAGACAGCGCGGGCCAATACACCCAGTTCCTGCTTCAAAGCCGTGTTAACTCGCGCTTGGTGGAGTTTCGTGAACCCGCCAGCGATGGCCAGTCCGGTACGCTCAAGATGGTGTCCATCCTGGATGTGCTCAGCGATGGCATCTCCGCCGTTTACACCTTTTACGACCCGGATGACCGCGCCAGCTACGGCACCTATAACGTGATGTGGCAGATCAGCCAAGTCAAGGAACTGGGGCTGTCCTTTTTATACTTGGGCTATTGGATAGAACAAAGCCAAAAAATGAGTTACAAGATCCAGTACCAACCGGTACAACTGCTCATCGATGGCCGCTGGCAATCGCAGCAAACGAAACGGACCCATGACCAAACCTGATACCCACCATGCCGCCACGCCTTCTGTACAGGTGATTGAGCGCATGTTTACCCTGATTGATGTACTGGCTTCGCGCGAAGAAGCCATGACGCTCAAGGACATCAGCGAAAAAGCCGGCTTGCACCCCTCCACCGCCCACCGCATCCTCAACGACTTGGTGCTCGGGCGCTTTGCCGACCGACCGCATCCGGGCAGCTACCGCCTGGGCATGCGCCTGTTGGAGCTGGGCAACCTAGTCAAAGGCCGCCTGAATGTGCGCGACGCCGCGCTGGCGCCGATGCGCGAGCTCCACAAGCTCACACAGCAACCGGTCAACCTGAGCATGCGCCAGGGCGATGAAATTATTTATGTGGAGCGCGCCTTTAGCGAGCGATCAGGAATGCAAGTGGTGCGTGCCATTGGCGGGCGGGCGCCTTTGCACCTGACTTCGGTGGGCAAGCTTTTTTTAGCAGCTGACGAGCCGCAGCGCATACGGGTCTACGCCACCCGCACGGGCTTGCAGGGGCACACCAAAAACAGCATTACCGACCTTGCCACCCTGGAGCGCGAACTCTCGCGCGTGCGCCAATCTGGCCAGGCCAATGACAATGAGGAGCTTGAGTTGGGTGTGCGCTGCATGGCAGCCGGTATTTATGACGACCAGGCCAAGTTGGTAGCCGGTTTGTCGATTTCATCGCCATCAAGCCGCATGGACGATGCCTGGATGCCCAAGCTCAAGGATACGGCACAACAGATCTCGCAGACCCTGGGCTACCGCGGCGCGTCTTTAGCGCTGGTTGGCGGACAAGCAGAAGGGCCCGGTCAAGGGCCGCTAGTTAATTGACGCTGAGGTCCAGTTCCGCTTCAAGCAAGGCCACAGGCGAGCCCCGGTTCAGCGATGGTGGGCTCGATTCCAACCAGTGGCGCACACGCTCTGCGTCGGCAATGCGGCTGAATTTTCCGGCCGAATCCAGGAACACCATAATCAGTTTGCGCCCCGAAACCTTGGCCTGCATTACCAGGCACTGGCCGGCTTCGGAGATGTAGCCGGTTTTTTGCAGGCCAATGTCCCAGGCCGGGCTTTTCACCAGGCGATTGGTGTTGTTGTAGCGCAAGGTGCGTTTGCCCACTTCAACGTCGTAGCCCGGCGAGGTGGACAGTTCGCGCAGCGTGGGGTTGCCATAGGCATAACCAACCAGAGTGGCCAAATCGGTGGCGCTGGACTGGTTTTTGCTGGACAAGCCGGTGGGCTCCACGTAGCTAGTCGAACGCATGCCCAAGCTACCGGCCTTGGCATTCATCAGGCTGACAAACACGCCCAAGCCGCCGGGATAGGTGCGGCCGAGCGCATGGGCGGCGCGGTTTTCACTGGACATGAGCGCCAGATGCAAAAGTTCACCACGCGATAGGGCGGTGCCGACACTCAGGCGCGAGCGGCTGCCCTTTTCGGTGTCCACGTCCGCCTGCGAAATCGTGATCATTTCTTCCATCGGCAGTTTGGCTTCGCTCACCAGCACGCCGGTCATAAGTTTGGTGATCGATGCAATAGGCAAGACGGCCGATTCGTTCTTTTGGAACAGCACTTCCTTGGTGTCTTGGTCAATCACCAGGGCGACGCTGGATTTGAGTGCCAGCGTGTCGCGCGCGGCGTGCAGACCGGCGGCTTCGCCGTACGACGGTTTGGCCGGAACCGCCACCACTGCCACGCGCTTGGGTGCGCGCTTGACTACAGGCTTTAACTTGGTGCGACTACCAACTCCGGAATTTCCATTGTCGTTTTGTGCCGCCAATGCCTCGACGCCAACACCTTGACCCAGGCAGGCGACCAAAAACGCGAGGCAGAGTAGATTTTTATGCAATTTAGGATCCGAATAAAGCCAAGGGCCAAGACGCGCATGCTTTGGCACACCGATGTTAGAACCCAACTATAAACAAAAAACCAGCCAAATCAAGCACTTGCAACAGAAACATCAAGCGATATCATATAAATCTTCGACTAACCCTGGGCTGCGACCCGGTCCGCCTTGCTTTGCAGTTTGTTGAGCGCGCTCAAATAAGCTTTCGCCGAGGCCACGACGATATCCGGGTCAGACCCAGTGCCGTTGACCACGCGCCCGCTGTTTTGCAGGCGCACCGTAACTTCGCCCTGGCTCTCTGTGGAGCCGCTGATGGCGTTGACCGAGTAGAGCACCATCTCAGCGCCGCTTTGCACATGGGCCTCAATCGCTTTGAGTGAGGCGTCCACCGGACCGTTGCCGTCGGACTCGGACTTGACCTCCTTGCCCGCGTTGGTAAACACTACAGCGGCGTGCGGGCGCTCGCCAGTTTCGCTGTGTTGCGACAGGGATACAAAGGCGAACTGCTCTTTTTCCTGCGACACGCTCTCGTCGCTGACCAGCGCCAAGATGTCTTCGTCAAAAATCTCGGCCTTGCGGTCGGCAAGTTCCTTGAAGCGGGAAAAGGCTGCGTTTATTTCGGCTTCGCTGTCGAGTTGAACGCCCAGCTCTTGCAGCCGTTGCTTGAAGGCATTGCGCCCGCTGAGTTTGCCCAGCACGATCTTATTGGCGCTCCAGCCCACGTCTTCGGCACGCATGATTTCGTAGGTGTCGCGCGCCTTGAGCACGCCGTCCTGGTGGATGCCCGAGGCGTGGGCAAAGGCGTTGGCCCCGACCACCGCCTTGTTGGGCTGCACCACAAAGCCCGTGGTCTGGCTGACCATGCGGCTGGCGGCCAGAATGTGGCGGGTATCGATGTTGAGGTCCAGGCCAAAGTAGTCGCGCCGGGTTTTGACCGCCATCACCACCTCTTCTAGGCTGCAGTTGCCCGCACGCTCGCCAAGGCCGTTGATGGTGCACTCCACCTGGCGCGCGCCGCCAATCTTCACGCCGGCCAGCGAATTGGCCACGGCCATGCCCAGGTCGTTGTGGCAATGCACTGACCAAATCGCCTTGTCAGAGTTGGGGATGCGCTCGCGCAGGGATTTGATGAAATTGCCGTAGAGCTCAGGCACGGCGTAGCCCACCGTGTCGGGCACGTTGATGGTAGTTGCACCTTCGGCAATTGCCGCCTCGAGCACGCGGCACAAATAGTCGGGTTCGCTGCGGTACCCGTCTTCGGGACTGAATTCAATGTCGTCCACCAAGTTACGGGCAAAACGCACTGACTGCTTGGCCTGCTCAAACACCTGGTCGGGCGTCATGCGCAGCTTCTTTTCCATGTGCAGTGCCGAGGTGGCAATAAAGGTGTGGATGCGGGCGCGCTGCGCGCCTTTGAGCGCCTCGGCTGCACGTGCAATGTCGCGGTCGTTGGCACGGGCCAGTGAGCAGACAATGGAGTCTTTGATGGTGTTAGCCACCAGCTGCACCGCCTCAAAATCACCATTGGAGCTGGCGGCAAAGCCGGCCTCGATCACGTCCACCTTGAGGCGCTCGAGCTGGCGCGCGATGCGCACTTTTTCGTCACGGGTCATGGACGCGCCGGGCGACTGTTCGCCGTCGCGCAAGGTGGTGTCAAAAATAATGAGTTTGTCGGACATCGGTGCTTCTCCAAATTGTGGTTCAAACCCCAGCCCGCATGCGCGCATGCGGTGGGGCCCAGGGCGTTTAGCGGTGCATGCCGCGTTCGTCAGGCTCGTCGGTCGAGGTGCTGATCACACTCGTGTGAATACCCTTGAACTTGCGTATGGCATACACAATGTAGCCGCTCATGCCGTAGGCCACAAACACACCAAACATGACGGTCGGTGGGTCAATATTGATCACGGCAATGCCCAGGGCGATCATCACAATCACGGCAAAGGGCACGCTTTGCTTCATGCTCACATCTTTGAAGCTGTAAAACGGCACGTTGGTAACCATGGTCAAACCCGCATACAGAACCCAGGCAAAGACAAACCAGGACACGCTAGCCGGCTCAATACCGCGGTCGGTGCACCACCACATAAAACCAGCCACCAGGGCGGCGGCGGCTGGCGAGGGCAGGCCCTGAAAATAGCGCTTATCCACCACGTGGGTGTTCACGTTAAAGCGCGCTAAGCGCAGCGCGGCGCACGAGCAATACACAAAGGCGGCAAACCACCCCCATTTACCCAGGCCTTTTAGCACCCAAACATAGGAAATCAGCGCCGGTGCGGCGCCAAAAGACACCATGTCAGACAGTGAGTCCATTTGCTCGCCAAAGGCGCTCTGGGTGTTGGTCATGCGCGCCACCCGGCCGTCCAGACTGTCGAGCACCATGGCACAGAAAACGCCGATGGCGGACTGCACAAACTGGCCTTCCATCGCCATCACGATCGCATAAAAGCCGCCAAACAAGGCCGCCAGCGTAAACAGGTTGGGCAGCACGTAAATGCCTTTTCGCGGCTTTCGCACCAAGACCGTCTCTTCGGCATCGGCCGCTGTCTCCAATCCATCATCCATATCAATCCTCCTGCCTCAATGCGCCAGTGTACGCCGCGCACCGCAGCGAGGACACCCAAAAATGTCAAAGGCCACCGAAGTGGCCTTTCATAGCAAGGCTTGCGCCCGCTTAGTTGCGGGTTTGGTCAACCAGCTTGTTTTTCTTGATCCAGGGCATCATGGCGCGCAGGGTTTCACCCACTTGCTCGATTTGGTGCTCTGAGGTCAAGCGGCGGCGGCTCAGCAGCGTGGGCGCACCGGCCTTGTTTTCCAAAATGAAGCTCTTAGCGTATTCGCCGGTCTGAATGTCTTTCAGGCACTGGCGCATGGCGTCTTTGGTAGCTGCAGTCACAATGCGCGGGCCGGTGACGTATTCGCCGTATTCCGCGTTGTTGGAGATCGAATAGTTCATGTTGGCGATGCCGCCTTCATAAATCATGTCCACGATCAATTTCAACTCATGCAGGCACTCAAAGTAGGCCATTTCAGGGGCGTAACCGGCTTCCACCAGCGTTTCGAAACCGGCCTTGATCAGCTCGACGGTACCGCCGCACAGCACGGCTTGTTCGCCGAACAAGTCGGTCTCAGTCTCTTCGCGGAAGTTGGTTTCGATAATGCCAGCCTTGCCGCCACCGTTGGCCATGGCGTAGCTCAAGGCCAGGTCGCGGGTGCGGCCTGATTTATCCTGGTGCACTGCAATCAGGTGGGGCACGCCGCCGCCTTGGGCGTAGGTGCCGCGCACGGTGTGGCCTGGCGCTTTGGGCGCAACCATCCACACGTCCAGATCGGCGCGGGGGTTGACCAGGCCGTAATGCACGTTAAAGCCGTGGGCGAACACGAGGGACGCGCCGGGCTTGATGTTGGGTTCCACGTCGTTGGTGTAGACCGTGCCAATTTGTTCGTCAGGCAACAAGATCATGACCACATCTGCGGCGCGCACGGCGTCGGCCACTTCAGCCACCTGCAGGCCGGCTTTTTCGACTTTGGGCCACGAAGCGCCACCCTTGCGCAGGCCGACCACAACCTTAACGCCGCTGTCATTGAGGTTTTGGGCGTGGGCGTGGCCCTGGCTGCCGTAACCGATGATGGCAACGGTTTTGCCCTTGATCAGGCTCAGGTCGCAGTCTTTGTCGTAATAAACTTTCATTTTCTTCTCCGAATAAATAAGGGCGGCTGGCGCCTGGTTGCAAAACACTTGCTCGTCTCAGGGCGAAACACGCTGGTTTCGCCATCTCTGTCCAAACGCGCTGAGCATGCACAAAGCACGCGCATGGAAAACCTGTGGTCGGTACGCTTAAACGCGCAAAATGCGTTCGCCTCGCCCAATGCCGCTGGAGCCAGTGCGTACCGTCTCCAAAATCGCGCCGGCCTCAATGGCCTGCAAAAACGCGTCGTTTTTCGACTGGTCGCCGGTCAGCTCAATGGTGTAGCTCTTGTCGGTGACGTCGATGATGCGACCCCGGAAGATATCGGCCATGCGCTTCATTTCTTCGCGCTCCTTGCCCACAGCGCGCACCTTGACCATCATCAATTCGCGCTCGGTGTAAGCGCCTTCGGTCAGGTCAACCACTTTGACCACCTCAATCAGGCGGTTCAGGTGCTTGGTGATTTGCTCAATCACGTCGTCCGAACCGGTGGTCTGAATGGTCATACGTGACAGACTGGCGTCTTCGGTGGGTGCCACGGTAAGCGACTCGATGTTGTAGCCACGTGCGGAAAACAGACCCACCACTCGGGACAGGGCGCCGGGTTCGTTTTCCAGCAAAACTGCAATGATGTGTTTCATAAGCGTAGATTCCTCTTTTCGCTGCCCTCCCCCTGGCGCGGTAACGTCAGGGCTTGGCAGGCAATAGATTCGTCAAATAGGAGTTGAAAAAGGGAGTGCGAGCAATGAGCGGGCGGCTTAGAGGTCTTCGGCGCCCAGCAGCATTTCTGTAATGCCCTTGCCGGCTTGCACCATGGGGAACACGTTTTCGGTCGGGTCGGTGCGGAAATCCATGAACACCGTGCGGTCCTTGAGGCGGCGCGCCTCGCGCAGCGCGGGCTCCACGTCCTCGGGGCGCTCGATGAGCATGCCTACGTGGCCATAGGCCTCGGCCAGCTTCACGAAATTGGGCAAGGCGTCCATATAGCTGTGGCTGTAGCGGCCTTCGTAATCAATCTCCTGCCACTGCCGCACCATGCCCAAATAGCGGTTGTTCAGCGAGCAAATTTTGATGGGGGTGTTGTATTGCAGGCAGGTCGAGAGTTCCTGGATGCACATTTGTACCGAGCCTTCGCCGGTGATACAGAACACTTCGCTTTCAGGCTTGGCCAGTTTGATGCCCATCGCGTAGGGGATGCCCACGCCCATGGTGCCCAGGCCACCGGAGTTGATCCAGCGGCGCGGTTCGTCAAACTTGTAGTACTGGGCGGCCCACATCTGGTGCTGGCCCACGTCGGAGGTGATGTAGGTGTCAGCGTCCTTGGTCATGTTCCACAGGGTCTCGACCACGTACTGCGGCTTTATTACGTCGCCCTTGCCCAAGCTGTATTTCATGCAGTCGCGCTTGCGCCAGCCCTCAATCGTGTCCCACCAGGCGCCCAAGGCGTCAGCGTCGGGTTTGGTGCTGCTTTCTTTGATCATGGCGATCAGCTCGACCAGTACTTCTTTGACGTCGCCCACGATCGGGATATCAACCTTCACGCGCTTGGAGATGCTTGAGGGGTCAATGTCAATATGAATGATCTTGCGTTCGTTTTGCGCGAAATGCTTGGGGTTGCCGATCACGCGGTCGTCAAAGCGGGCGCCCACGGCCAGCAGCACGTCGCAGTGTTGCATGGCGTTGTTGGCCTCGACCGTGCCGTGCATGCCCAACATGCCCAGGAACTTGCGGTCGCTCGCCGGATAGGCGCCCAGGCCCATCAAGGTGTTGGTGCAGGGGTAACCCAGCACGTCCACCAAGGTGCGCAACTCGGCAGAAGCGTTGCTCAGCAGCACGCCGCCGCCCGTATAAATATAGGGACGCTTGGCCGTGAGCAGCAATTGCAAGGCCTTGCGGATCTGGCCGCCGTGGCCCTTGCGCACCGGGTTGTACGAGCGCATTTCCACACTGGTGGGATAGCCGGTGTAGGGAACTTTTTTGAAGGAAACATCCTTCGGAATGTCCACCACCACCGGACCGGGGCGGCCGCTGCGGGCAATATGGAACGCTTTTTTCATGGTCTCGGCCAGGTCGCGCGCGTCCTTGACCAAGAAGTTGTGCTTCACGATGGGGCGTGTAATCCCCACGGTGTCGCACTCCTGGAACGCGTCCAAGCCAATAGCGTGGGTCGGCACCTGCCCGGTGATAATCACCATGGGGATGCTGTCCATATAGGCCGTGGCAATGCCAGTCACGGCGTTGGTAACACCCGGGCCCGAAGTGACAAGCGCAACGCCCACGTCCCCGGTGGCGCGCGCATAGCCGTCAGCGGCGTGCACTGCGGCCTGCTCGTGGCGCACCAGCACGTGCTGGATGGTGTCTTGTTTGAAAAACGCGTCGTAAATGTGCAAAACCGCACCGCCGGGATAACCCCAGACGTACTTGACCTGTTCGGCCTGCAAGGCCTTGACCAGAATCTCTGCTCCGCGGAGCTCGGGGGTTGACGCTGCGTCGGCAGCGGCGGCTGAAGCCAGTTCGGCTTTTGATAATTCCATGGTGAACCTTTGTGAATTTCTCTAACGAAAGACCTTGGGTGCCCCTTGGCAGACACTTGTGGCGTCGCCTCGGGACTTGAGGTCAAGGCCATGGACGCATTGAATGCTGCGTCGAACCGAGACCCGTTTGCATTTGAGTTGCAAGTCGGATTATCGCACTCCCAGGAGGCGTGGGGCCCGACACCAGCAGCCAGTGCAATAATGAACGAACACTAAGCCGCCTGAAAATTGCAATAAATGGTGAATTCCCCGTCCTTTAACCCCAAGGTGAACGCTCTTGGCTTCTGAAAAAGAGCTGGACGCGTTTTTGCGGGGGGTCGAGAAGCGAGCGTTTAAGCGGTCGCTCTACCATGTGCGCAACCAGGAGTCTGCGCTCGACATCGTGCAAGACAGCATGATGAAGTTGGCGCAGCACTACGGGCACAAACCGGTGGAAGAGCTGCCCATGCTTTTTCAGCGCATCCTGACCAATAGCACTTTAGACTGGTTTAGGCGGCAAAAGACCCAAAACGCGCTGTTTACCCATTTGGGCGACTTTGAATCGTCCGAGGATGGGTCAGAGTTCGATCTGCTGGAAACCTTGTTACAAAACAATGAGACAGACCATGTGGACAACCCCCAAGGCCAGGCCGAACGGGCACAAACATTGCATACTATCGAAGAAGAGATTCAAGATTTGCCAGTGCGTCAACGGGAAGCCTTCCTTATGCGTTACTGGGAGGATATGAATGTTGCAGAAACCGCCAGTGCCATGGGCTGTTCGCAAGGGAGCGTAAAAACGCACTGTTCCCGGGCGGTCGCAGCGTTGGCAAAAGCACTGAGAGCCAGAGGAATATTTTTATGAACAGCCAGACCACCAGCTTCGCAAACGTCCATCCCTTGATAGACCAATTCGGTGCGCGCATCGCAAACCAGCTTGACGCCGCGACACAACAGCTTCCTCATGACGTATCGGAGCGCCTGCGCGCCGCGCGCACGCAGGCACTCGCTAAGCGCCGCGTTGACGAAACAGAGGCGGCCGGTTCAGTTACCAGCCAAGGCGGTTCGGCCGTTTTGGGCGGCGGTTTTGGTCTTTGGGGCCGCGCGGCAAGCTGGCTGCCCCTAGTGGCGCTCACTGTGGGTCTGGTGGGTATCGGCACCTTGCAAGACCAGATGCGCGCCACTGAAATTGCAGAAGTGGACGTCGAATTGCTCACCGGCGAACTGCCCACCACGGCCTATACAGACCCAGGTTTTGCGCAATACCTCAAGCATGGCACCCAGGACTGATGAGGGAACTTGGTTTGTTGATCGGAAAGCAAAAATCGAAAACCTCATGCAGCGAGCGGGGCTTATGCTCGCTTGCTCTGAGTCTGGTTTTGGCGCTTGGCGCTGCGCCTTGCGTGTTTGCGCAATCCGACCCTGCACCGGCCGTACCGCAGGCTGCGGCGGCGGCACCGCCTCCTGTGCCCCCAAGCGTCGAAGTAGGACCCGCTTGGTCCAGCCTGAACCCTGCCCAAAAATCCGCTTTGACGCCCCTGGCTGCCGCCTGGCCTGGCCTGTCCCAGGGCCACAAAAACAAGTGGCTTGCCTTGGTGCATAAGTTTCCGGAAATGGCAGAGGCAGACCGCGCTCGCCTGCACGACCGCATGGTGGACTGGGCAGCGCTGAGTCCCAAGGACCGCGAACTGGCGCGCCTGAATTTTGCGCAAACCAAGAAGCTGCCTTCCGACGAACGTGTTGCCAACTGGGAAGCCTACCAAGCACTGCCCGACAGCAAGAAGCAGCAGCTGCTGGAAGCCGCCCCCAAGAAGCCTGTGGGCGTGGCTGTCACCATCAAGCCAGTACCCGCCAACAAGCTGGCAGAAGTGCCCGTGACCCGCAAAACGCCTGAACCCGCGCGTGCCGCTGTCAGCCAGCGCAACATGGTCGACCGCTACACCTTGCTGCCGCAAAATCCGGGCACCAAAGACAGCGTTGCGGCCCCTGCCCCATCCTCCAATTAAGGCGGGCCAGACCGCCGGCGCGAACCTGTGTTCGCAAAGGCCCATTCGCCCAGAGTCCCTACTTTTTTGCAGCCACAATGGGTTTTTTCGTGTCATCCGTATTTCCGCCATGGACCCCATTGAATTTTCCACCCCCACGCTCAAGCGACGCATGGCCTGCTGGCTCTATGAAGGACTGCTGCTGTTTGGCGTCGTCTTTATTGCGGGATACTTGTTTGGTACCCTGAGCCAAACCCGCAATGCCATGGACAACCGCCACGGCTTGCAGGCCTTTCTCTTTTTGGTGTTCGGGATTTACTTCGTCTGGTTCTGGTCCAAGGGCCAGACGCTGGCCATGAAGACCTGGCACATCCGCGTGATCGACGTTGATGGCCGAGCGCTAACCCAACAGCGCGCGCTGGGCCGTTATGTGCTGTCTTGGGTGTGGGTTTTGCCGCCGCTGGCTTTTATCTGGCCCTTAGGCCTGACGGGCGGCGAGACCAGCGTGCTGTTTTTGGGTTGGGTAGCGGTGTGGGCGGTGCTAAGCCGCTTTCAGCGCGATGGCCAGTTTTGGCACGACGTCTGGGCCGGCACGCGGTTGGTGAATTCCGAGCCGCTGAGCCGCTAGGAAAGCGGGCTTAAACCGCCGACTCGTCCTGTTCGCCGGTGCGGATGCGCACCACGCGCTCCACGCTGGTCACAAAAATCTTGCCGTCGCCAATTTTGCCGGTGTAAGCGGCCTTGATGATGGCGTCCACGCAGCGGTCCAGGTCTTCGGTCTTGACGACCACTTCGACCTTCACCTTGGGCAAAAAGTCCACCACGTATTCGGCGCCGCGGTAGAGCTCGGTATGGCCTTTTTGGCGGCCAAAGCCCTTGACTTCAGTGACGGTCAGGCCGGTGGCCCCGCATTCGGCCAGGGCTTCGCGCACTTCTTCGAGCTTGAACGGTTTGATGATGGCGGTGATTTGTTTCATGACGAAGTCCAGGACAGGAAATGGGCGCCTCAGGCGCGAAAACGGTTGGTAATAGGATAACGCCAATCCTTGCCGAAGCTGCGGTGGCTTACCCGAACGCCGATGGGCGACTGGCGACGCTTGTATTCGTTGATCTGAATCAGGCGCGTGACCTTTTCCACATCGGCCTGTGCGAAGCCTGCGGCCACCAAGTCCTCAATGCTGGCGTCATTTTCCATGTAGCGCTCGATGATGGCGTCCAGCACTTCGTAAGGTGGCAGGCTGTCTTGGTCGGTCTGCTCGGGGCGCAGCTCGGCGCTGGGCGGGCGGGTAATGATGCGCTCGGGGATGGGTTGGTCGCAGGTGCCATAGGGGTTGTGGGCGTTGCGCCAGCGCGCCATGGCAAACACGCGGGTCTTGAGCAGGTCTTTGATGACCGCAAAGCCGCCAGCCATGTCGCCATACAGGGTGCAATAGCCGGTAGCCATCTCCGACTTGTTGCCCGTGGTCAGCACAATGCTTCCAAACTTGTTGCTTAGCGCCATGAGCAGCGTGCCGCGAATGCGGGCCTGGATGTTTTCTTCGGTCGTGTCTTCGGCGCGGCCCGCAAAGTCTGTGGCCAGCGAGGCCTTGAAGGCGGCAAATTCAGGCTCAATCGATATTTCGTCGTAGCGCACGCCCATGCGCTGCGCCATCTCACGGGCGTCAAGCCAGCTAATGTCTGCCGTATAGGGCGAAGGCATCATCACCGTGCGCACTTTGTCAGCGCCCAGCGCATCGACCGCAATGGCCAGCACCAGCGCCGAGTCAATGCCGCCCGACAGGCCCAGCAGCGCGCTCGGAAAGCGGTTTTTGCCCAAGTAGTCGCGCACGCCCAGCACCAGCGCATCCCACAAATCGGCCTCCGCTGACCGCCGGGGCTCCACCGGGGCGCTCCAATGAGCATATGCGCCCTGCCCGTCCAGCACGGCTTCAAACAGCGATTCTTTAAAGCTCGGTGCGCGTCCGACCACCGCGCCGTCGGCGTTCAGGGCGAAGGATTGGCCTTCAAACACTAGCTCGTCCTGGCCGCCTACCAAATGGGCATAAATGAGTGGCAAGCCCGTGGCGCGGGCGCGCTCGGCCATCACCGCTTCGCGCAAATAGCCCTTGCCCAGATGAAAAGGCGAGGCGTTGATGACCGCCAGCACCTGCGCGCCAGCGGCCTGGGCCAGTCGCGCGGGCTCTTCAAACCAGGCGTCTTCGCAGATCAGCAAACCCACCTGGACGCGCGCGCCCGCCTCGCCCGCTACAAACACGCACACACCCTTGCCCGGCGCAAAGTAGCGACGCTCGTCAAAAACCTGGTAATTGGGCAGCTCGCGCTTGGCATAAGTGGCCAGTACCTCGCCTTCGCGCAGCACACTGGCGCAGTTAAAGCGCTCGTGCACCGCCACCGAAGGCGAGCGCTGCTCGCCGCTTTGGGGGTGGCCCACCACCACGGTCATGTCTTTTAACCCGGAGAGCTGCTGGGTGAGGGCTTTCAGGGCATCATCACAGGCACGCATGAAGGCCGGGCGCAAATACAGGTCTTCGGCCGCATAGCCACACAAGGACAATTCGGGCGTGAGCAGCAAGCGCGCGCCCTGGGCGTGGGCCTGTTGGGCCGCCACAACGATTTTTTGGACGTTGCCCGCAAAATCTCCGACCGTGAAGTTGAGTTGCGCGACGCAAATTTTGAGAGTCATGAACCAGAAACCATGGGTAAAAATATAAATCCAACTGCTGCAATTGATTATGTCACCCGGGTTCTGCCCTCGATGGGTGATATTGCGGCCGATGCCTGGGACGGTTTGCTGCTGCGCCACCTTGACGCCAGCCCCTTTATGCAGCACGCGTATTTGCATGCCATGGAAGCCAGCGGCAGCGCCAGCCCGACGACTGGCTGGCTGCCGCAAATTATCACCTTGGAGCGCGCGGGCCAGATGGTGGCGGCCTGCGCGCTGTACGTGAAAGACCATTCCTATGGCGAATACGTGTTTGACTGGGCCTGGGCTAACGCCTACCAGCAACACGGCCTGCCCTACTACCCCAAGGCGGTGGTGGCCGTGCCGTTTACCCCGGTGCCCGGCGCGCGCCTTCTGGCAGTGAACGCCGATGCGCGCGCGGCGCTGGTACACGCGCTGGTGGACTGGTGCAAGACTCACCAACTGTCCTCCATGCACCTCTTGTTTGCCTCAGACGCCGACCTGCAAGCCTGCGAGGCAGCGGGGCTGATGCTGCGCCATACGGTGCAATTCCACTGGAACAACAGCACGCCCGCCTATGCCGACTTTGACGAATTTTTGTCGCACTTGGCACAAGACAAACGCAAAAAGATCCGCCAGGAGCGGCGCAAGGTGGCAGATGCCGGCGTACAGTTTCGCTGGACGAAAGGCGCGGAAATCGCGGCTGCGGACTGGGAATTTTTCTACCGCTGCTACGAGCGCACCTACCTAGAACACGGCAACGCGCCGTACTTGAGCCGCGACTTCTTTGCCCGCATGCAAAGCCGCATGGCGGGCAACTGGCTGTTGTTTGTCGCCGAGCGCGAGGGCCAGCCTATGGCCAGCAGCCTGATTGCCTTGAGCGGCGACGCCCCTGACGCCTGCGGCGCACCCCAGCCCAAAGTGGCCTATGGCCGCTACTGGGGCGCGCTAGAACGCGTGGACTGCCTGCATTTCGAAGCCTGCTACTACCAGCCGCTGGCCTGGTGCATTGCCCACGGCTACCAGCGTTTTGAGGGCGGAGCGCAAGGCGAACACAAAATGGCGCGCGCCCTGCTGCCGGTCAAAACCAGCAGCGCACACTGGCTGGCGCACCCCAGCTTTGCCGACGCGGTGGCCCGCTTTCTGGAGCGCGAGGGCGAAGGCATTGAAAACTACCTGGGCGATTTGCAGCAGCGCTCACCCCTGCGGACGGACAAGCCGGGCGATTAAGGCACCGGGGCCCAAAAGAAAACGCCCCGGTCGGCGGGAAACCGAAACCGGGGCATGGGCGCAAAGCCTGGGGCGTTTAGCCTGCGGCCTGCTCTTTTTCGTAGTTGGCAATGCCTTCCAAAATTTCCTGGCGAGCGGATTCAGGGCCTTCCCAGCCCAAAATCTTGACCCATTTGCCGTCTTCCAGGTCTTTGTAGTGCTCAAAGAAGTGGGAGATGGTTTTCAAACGCAAGGGGTTCAGGTCTTCGGGTTTTTGCCACTGGGTGTACAGCGACAAGATTTTGTCCACGGGCACAGCCAGCACTTTGCCGTCCTGGCCGGCTTCGTCTTCCATTTTCAGGATGCCGATGGCGCGGCAGCGCACCACCACACCCGGAATCAGAGGCACGGGGGTGATGACCAGCACGTCCACCGGGTCGCCGTCGCCGGAAATGGTTTTGGGCACATAACCGTAATTGGTCGGGTAGTGCATGGCGGTGCTCATAAAGCGGTCCACAAAAATGGCGCCGGTTTCCTTGTCCACTTCGTACTTCACGGGGTCGGCGTTCATCGGGATTTCGATGATCACGTTGAAGGCGTTGGGCACGTCTTTGCCAGGGGTAACTTTGTCTAGGGACATGAAATACTCGTCGTAAGGTTAGGGGAAGCGAGACTAGGATTAACCCTGATTTTACTGACTTGGTACTTGCGAAACGCGGCCTATGGGCGTTTTTCAGGCTACATTGGCGGAGTTGGCCAATCAACTCCCCGGGTTTTGCGGTTCGGAGCACTGAGGAAGCAACGTAGCGGGGGCACCGCTTGCGTTGCCCCCTCCTTCGAACAACATGCAAGTAGGAGTATTTTTATGACTGGTAACTCAGCGCTGATTCTGGCGCTTGGCTGTGGTTTGGTCGCTGTCCTGTACGGCGTCTGGGCCCGAAGCTGGATTCTCTCGCAAGACGCGGGCAATCCCCGTATGCAAGAAATTGCAGCCGCCATCCAAACCGGCGCTGCGGCTTACCTTTCGCGCCAGTACCGCACCATTGCCATGGTCGGCGTGGTTTTGGCGATTCTGATCACCGTGTTTTTGGATCCCCTGAGTGCTATTGGCTTTGTAGTCGGCGCCGTGTTGTCGGGCGCCTGCGGCTTTATCGGCATGAACGTGTCGGTGCGGGCCAATGTGCGCACGGCGCAAGCCGCCACGCGCGGCATTGGCCCAGCGCTTGACGTGGCCTTTCGCGGTGGTGCCACCACCGGCATGCTGGTCGTAGGCCTGGGCCTGCTGGGCGTGACGGGCTTTTACTGGTATTTGGTGCCGGACGGTGCCGTCACAGTGGCCAAGCTCAACCCGCTGATCGGCTTTGCCTTTGGCTCCTCACTGATTTCCATTTTTGCCCGTCTGGGCGGCGGCATTTTCACCAAGGGCGCCGATGTGGGGGCAGACCTGGTAGGCAAGGTTGAAGCCGGCATCCCCGAGGACGACCCGCGCAACCCAGCAGTGATTGCCGACAACGTGGGTGACAACGTGGGCGACTGCGCCGGTATGGCAGCTGACCTGTTTGAGACCTATGCCGTCACGCTGATCGCTACCATGGTGCTGGGCGCCATGATGCTGGCCGGTGCCAATACCAACTCGGTGATGTACCCGCTGGCGCTGGGCGCAGTGTCTATCGTCGCGTCCATCATTGGCTGCTTCTTTGTCAAGGCTTCGCCCGACATGAAAAACGTCATGCCCGCGCTGTACAAAGGCTTGGCAGTGGCCGGCGTCTTGTCGCTGGTGGCGTTTTACTTTGTAACGCAAAGCCTGTTTCCCGCCGCAGTCACTTTGACTGACGGACGTGTGATCAGCAGCACCGACTTGTTTGGCGCCTGCGCCGTTGGCCTGATTTTGACCGCCGCTTTGGTGTGGATCACTGAGTACTACACCGGCACGCAGTACGCGCCGGTGCAGCATATTGCCCAAGCTTCCACCACCGGCCACGGCACCAACATCATCGCCGGCCTGGGCGTGTCCATGCGCTCTACCGCCTGGCCGGTGTTGTTTGTTTGCTTAGCGATTTGGACAGCATTTCACCTGGGTGGCTTGTACGGCATTGCGATTGCAGCCACCTCCATGCTCAGCATGGCCGGTATCGTGGTGGCGCTGGACGCCTATGGCCCGATTACCGACAACGCCGGCGGTATTGCCGAAATGTCCGAAATGCCCAAAAGTGTGCGCGACATCACCGACCCGCTCGACGCTGTGGGCAACACCACCAAGGCGGTGACCAAGGGCTACGCCATTGGTTCGGCTGGACTGGCCGCGCTGGTGCTGTTTGCCGACTACACGCACAAGCTCGACGCCTTTGGCAAGCACATTGCCTTTGACCTGAGCGACCCGATGGTGATCATTGGCCTGTTTATCGGCGGCCTGATTCCTTACCTGTTTGGCGCCATGGCCATGGAAGCCGTGGGCCGCGCGGCGGGCTCGGTAGTGGTGGAAGTGCGCAGGCAGTTCCGCGACATCAAAGGCATCATGGACGGTACGGGCAAGCCCGAGTACGACACGGCGGTGGACATGCTGACCACTGCGGCCATCAAAGAAATGATGGTCCCCAGCCTCTTGCCCGTGGTCGTGCCCGTCGTGGTCGGCTTAGCCCTGGGGCCAGCGGCCTTGGGTGGCTTGCTCATGGGCACCATCGTGACCGGTTTGTTTGTAGCGATTTCTATGTGCACCGGTGGCGGTGCCTGGGACAACGCCAAGAAGTACATCGAAGACGGCCACCACGGCGGCAAGGGCTCTGACACGCACAAGGCCGCTGTGACCGGCGACACCGTGGGCGACCCTTACAAAGACACGGCAGGACCTGCGATCAACCCGCTGATCAAGATCATCAATATCGTGGCGCTCTTGATCGTGCCCTTGATGATGAAGATTCACGGGGGCTAGGGGCTAAAAACTTCGCGGCGAGGCGCCGCTCCTACGGGTAACCCGCGGTTGGCCGACGCGCCCCGGTATTCGTAGGAGCGGCGCCCTCGCCGCGAATCTCGCCAGGCAAGCAGCACTTATTCGCTGAAAAACCGGCTTACGTCTTCTAGGGATTTTTTGGCAGAGGCGCCACGGTTCAGAGAGTTGATCAGGCGCTGTTCGGACATGCTCATGTGCAGCAGCAGTTTTTGGCGTTGCACTTCAAACTTGGCCAAGATGGCATTCACCACGTCAGACGCTTTGACGATGCCTGCCTCGTAGGCTTTCTCAGTGGACGCCACGTTTTGCGCTGATACTGCTTCTGCGTTGCTTCGGAACACCAGCTCTTGGGCATTCACCTTCAGGGCCAGTTCCGTGCTTTCGCGCTCCAGGCGCAGTTGTTCTTCGACTTCTTCCAGGGCGCGGCGGGCACGCTCCAGGTCGACCTGCGCGCGCTGGCCGGCTTGTAAGCCGTACATGGACACCCCGCTGGGAAAGGACAGTTGCACGCCTTGGTAGTCGTCGGTCATGCCGGCGAACTGCGAGTTGCGCACGATCAAATTGAGCTGGGGCAAAAAGCTTGACTTGGACCGGGTCACGCCCAGCTCGGCCAACTGCACCAGCTCTTTGGCCTGCGTAATTTGCGGGTGCTCAATTACCTGCGCATCGCCCGAGACTTCGCCTTCTTGCAGCAGCGTGGCCGCTACATCGTCAGCCGGGTGGCTTTGCAAATTGCGGTAGGTGGCGCCCGTCAGGGAAAACAGCTTTTGCTGGGCGAGCTGAATGTCGTTTTGCAAAGACTGGTAGCGCGCCATGGCCTGGGCATATTGCACTTGCGCCAAAGACACGTCCATCACGCTGGCGTAGCCCAGGTCAAAACGGCGTTGGGCGCGCTGCACCTGGCGCTCCAGCGCCTGCGACTCCAGCAAAGCCAGTTTGCGCAGCGCGTTGGACCGGACTAGGCTGCTGTAGGCTCCAAACAAGCGTTTGGCCAATTCCAGCTCTCGCACGCCCAGGGTTGCCTGCGCATAGGCCGCCTTCACAGGCGACTCTTTGAGGCTGGTGTATTTGTCAAAGTCCAGCAAGGGCTGGATCGCCTGGATGGTGGTGCGGTCGCTTTTTTCAAACGCGCTGCGTCCCTGCTCCATGTAAATCGTGGGCAAATAGGTCAAACCAGCGCGGCGAGCGTCCAGCTGGCCGAGCTTTTCCTCAGCCAGCGCGTTGAGGTAGCTGCGGTCGTTTTGCAAAGCCAGCTCAAACGCGCCCAAGAGCTCGGCTGCGCCACCCCAGATGGGTGTCAGCGCCGTGGCCAAGGCCACAAGCAGTAGCGGCGTGCGCAGTAACTTGAAAGGCTTGCGTGCCATATCAGTTGAGGAAGGACTTGGACAGCTGGTCGCTCAGCGGCTTGAGCAAGTAACTCAAGAAGGGCCGCTCGCCGCTTTTGAAGATCACGTCCACCGGCATGCCGGGCTGCAAAGCCTTGCCCTGGAGCTTGGCGCCCACATCTTCGCGAATAGCAATGCGCACCAGATAAAAGTCGGCGCGCATGCTGTCGGGGCGCGATTCGACCACCTTGTCTGACGCCACTTTGTCTGCGCCAACCAGCGTGACTTCGCCCAAGACGACCGGGGTGGTGCGCGGGTCAAAAGCCATAAAGCGCAGGTTGGCTGGCATGCCGACCGTGATCTTGCCAATCAAATGCGTGGGCACCTTGGCCTCCACAATGTATTCCAGCGATTTGGGCACGATGTCCATCAGCATCTGCGCGGGTGTGACCACGCCGCCCAGGGTATTGACGTGCAAATTGGACACCACACCGTCCACCGGCGAGCGCACGTCGTACTGCGCTCGGTCAAAGGACAAAGACTGCACCTTGGCCTGAATGCCTTCTTTCAGGCCCAATATCTCGGATAAATCCGAATCAATCTTGGACAAACGGGCGTTGACGAGTTGCGACAACTCGCCCTCTTGGCGCAAGGCCTCGCGCTCCATGTTGTTGGCGTCCATCTTGGGCAAGAGCCCCTCTTTGGCCATGGCCTGCGCGTTTTTTACGTCGGCCATCAGCAATTGAAGCTGCGCTTTCTTGGTGCGCAAAGAGGTTTGGTATTCGTCCCTTCGCGCCTCAAACAGCTTGCCCTGCACGCGCTTGGCCTCAAGCATGCGCGGGTCGGAGCCCATGCGCTCCACGGCACTGGGCCACTGGATGGCTGGCAGCTCCGAGCGCTCGCTGCGCAGCCGGCTTTCGCTGGCCATCAGATTGATGAGCTGCAAGGTCGATGTGGCCAGGTTCGCGTCCGAGCTTAAGGGATTGAGCTGCAACAGCAACTCGCCTTCGCGCACGGCTTGCCCTTCAGTTACCAATATCTTGCTCACCACGCCGCCCAGCGTGTGCTGCACCGACTTGCGGTTGCCCAGGGTCGTTACAGACCCTTCGACCGAGGCGCCTTCGTCAATGGGCGCCTTGACGCTCCACACGGCAAAGGCGATGAAAAACAGCAGCACACCCCAGTTCATGACCGAACCCAGGCGAATGGACTCGGACACCGGCGGCGTCAGGTCGCGTTGGGTCAGGTCTTGGGGGCGGTAGGCGTTAAGGAAGCGGTCGATCATGTTGCAGCTACCTTGTTGCGTTGTGACCATTCAATGACTTCGGTCGTCGGGCCAAACTTCACCATGCGCCCGGCCTGCAAGACCATCAAATTGTGGGCCAGCGACACCAAGGCCGGGCGGTGCGTAATGGCCACAATAGTGGTGCCCAGGGCGCTCAAGTCCCGAATCAGCTTGCCCAGCAAGTGCTCGCCGCTCTCGTCGAGCGCGCTATTGGGCTCGTCCAAAACCAGCAGTTTGGGCGTGTTGTAAATGGCACGGGCAATGGCCAAGCGTTGCTTTTGCCCGCCCGACATCATGAAAGTGCTGCCATCGCGCAGCGGCGTGTTGTAGCCCTGGGGAAAGTTCAAAATCACCTCGTGCATGCCAAGGCGCTGCGCGGCCAAGACCACCTGCTCGGGGTCCACCGTTCCCAGGCGCGCAATGTTTTGCGCCACCGTGCCGTCAAAAAAGCCAAAGTCTTGCGCTACATAGCCCACGTGGGGGCCCACCTCGTCGCGGTCCCAACTCGACATTTCTACCCCGTCCAAGCGCACCGAACCCGTGGCCGGTGTCCAAATACCGAGCAACCCGCGCGCCAGCGACGACTTGCCGCAACCCATGGAGCCCACAATCACGGTCACGCTGCCCGGCGCCAACACGGCACTCACGCCCTCCACCACCGCAGACTTATGGCCCGGCGGGATCAGGCTCAGGCCGTCCATTACCAACTGGCCCTTGGGCGCGGGCAAAACCATGCCCTTGGACTGTGCGCGGTATTCCACCAACAGGCTGTTGAGCCGGTGAAACGCCTGGCGCGCGCCGATGATGGCCTTCCAATGGCCCAAAATCTTTTGAATCGGCGCAATAGCCTTGGTAATCAACATGGACGCGGCAAACACCATGCTGGCAGAAATAAGGTCGTTGATTGCCAACCAAGCGCCCAAACCCAGCGCAAATGAGGGCAGCACTTTTTGGAGCAAACCCAAAAAGCTGCCAATACCGCCGGCAGACTCGGAGGCCGAGGTTTGCAGCTCCAGGTATTTTTTGTGCGACTCGTACCAGAGTTTGCGGGCGGCAGATTCCATGCCCATGGCATAGCTGCTTTCCACATTGCGCAAAAACTGGCTGGCGGTGCGGTTGGTGGCGGCAAACTGGTCGTTGGCTGCCATGATGACAGACGAGGTCCAGCGCTGCTGCAAATAGGTGGTGATCAACATCACCAAAATAGCCGCCAAGGTAAACGCGGCCAAGGCCGGGTGCATGATAAAGCCGATGCCCACGTAAAAGAAGGCAATCGGCAGCTCCATCATCGCCAGCGCCGGGCCTGCAGATACAAACTGTTTGAACGACAGCAGATCTCCCAACAGTTGGTGGATATTCACATCTTGGCGGCGCAATTGACTGCGGTAGGCGGCGTCAAATACATCAGGCGCCAATTCCCAGTCCAGCTTGAGCGCCAGGCGAATTAGCACCTGCGCGCGCAGCCATTCCAACAAACTACTAAAAAGAAATACCAGCACCATCACTGCGGTAATGGACAGCAGGGTCACAAAACTGCGGCTGCTCATTACCCGGTCGTAGGTGTTAAGCATGTAAAGAATGGGCGTGATGGCAGCCACCTCAATCACAAAGGTCAGTATAAAACTGGCCCATAAGACCCGCGCCTGCGTGAACAGCACCACGCCCACCGGGCTTTTAAATAATGGAATCATCAAGCATCACTAATATTTTTATTAACCAAAAAAGCGAAAGGTCACTGGCCCTTATAGGGAACCAGTGACCTTGGAGTTACAGCAGGCGATTAGCTTGAACCGGAGCCAGAACCGCTACCTGAACCCGAACCGGAGCCCGAACCTGTGCCCGAACCGGAGCCCGAACCTGACCCTGAACCCGAACCGGATCCAATATCAACCGTACCTACAAGCGTTACCCAATGGACGTTTTGGTTGACAGTGTTGACATAACTATTACCGCCTCCCAGGGCTGCATTCATGTAGCCTTGGGTCGCGCTCCACATTTGGATCGTGTCGATTCCGTTAGTGTTGAGGTCTTGCAGGAATTTGGCCAGATTTGACGTCTGCGTGGCGTTCAACGATGACCAGTTAGCATCAGCGTCATTCACTGTCAAAGTCACATTCAAGCCTGAATCGAAAGTCGTCATCGTTCCGTAGCCATAATCGAGCAATGACTGGATTGATCCCAGGGATATATTCACCGTAGCAGCAGACAAACTGCTGGCCTCCGGTGCCACCTTCACCTGGTCAATGTGGGCGTTGTAAAGGTCTGCCAAATTCAGCGGCAAATTCACCGTGGTGCCAGTGGCATCACTGCTTGCAATCATCGCCACTACCTTCAAATTGGTATCAAAGGTAGGAATATGCAAGGCCGTGGTGCTGTTTGCGTCAGTGGAATAGGTCCCAATGCTCCCAAAGCCCTTAATGTCCACCTCAATGGCCATGGCGTTACCGGTCCAGGGATCAACCAGAGGGGCAGCGGAGATGTTTGCAAACTGCGCATAGTCATCGCCCAAAACAGTCCCTCCGGTGCTTGCGTAGTCGCTGTACTTCACTTGGTCAATACCCGCGTTCACATACGTCGCCAAAGACTTAAGTGTGATGATATTGTTGTTCAGATCAGAAATGGTGTACGACTCGCCAGCTTCGGTGACCTGTTTGACCTTGCCGTTTTCGTATACCAGATCACCGTAGCCGTCATACACATCATAGGTGTAAGAAGGCAGATTAATGGTGCGGGATTCTGTTCCCTGGTCACCCATGCCCAGCAGCAGCGTATTGTCTGCCCCCAACATCAGTGCGCCAGCTGCGGACAGGTGGTGCACATCAATAGCAGCGATGCCCTGTGATGCATTGGTCACCGATACGCCGTTCAAATAACCGTCTTTGGTCGCATCGGCAAGCGAGTCAGCCGCAGCTAGCGCAGTTAACATAGCTGCGTCCTCAAAGGCAATATCGTTAACCGCCGAAAATTCCCAAACCTTGTCAAGGGCGGACTGCATGGAGATTTCATAGCCAGAGCTGAGGTTGAGCGACGCAAAATTACCGTTATTGCCATTAGCGTCTGACCAGAAGGCATCTACCGACACCCGTACCGTACCCAACGCATTGAATGGCACGATAGTGGCTTTATAAACACCAGGGCTGTTTGCCACCGCTACCAAATTGGTCACATAACCTACCGATTCGCTTTCGTCATAGTAATTGACCTGGGCTTGGGTGGTGTCGTCGTAATAGAAGGCAACACCATTTGAGCCGCCTGAAGACAGCTTGATATTGTCAACACTAAAGCCAACCGGGGTCAGTGCAGCACCAGTTTGGTTGGTGAACTTGATAGTAACGTCGAACGCCTCTCCGTTCTTGATACTGCCCGTGTATGCAACAGACACCGTCGGCACTGTTTGGTCCAGAACCGCAGCTTCAATATCACTGAGCTCGTAGGCTGCCACCAAAGAGCTTGCAAGCGAACTCACAATCGTGGTGACCTGTGCCTCGGTCTTAAATCCCGCGTTGTAATCAGCAATCAGCTCAGTCACTTGGCGGAAATCTGCGTTGGCCTTCTCCGCCAAACTGTTCAAAGCTGTGCTGGTAAGTGTAAAGAACTCAGACTTTTGCGCGGTCAAGAGGGTTTGGTTCACGGTTCCACTCAAATTGGCCACAATTTCATTAGCCGATATATTGGTCTGCTGCACCACAAGGGACATGGTCGTGGCAGCTGCTTCAATCAAAGGCTGGACTGCGGTCAACAAGAGATCATCTAAATACGTGGGTTCCGTATAGTCTTGGGCAGAATTCAAATCTGCCAAGACGCCGGTAAATATGCCACTCAGGACCGTTTTAATCTGGCTCGCAGTGGTGGACTTCAGCGCAAGAATATCGGCATCAGTCAGCTCTGCAATATAGACAAAAGTGGTATCACTGAGCAAGGCTTTATCAAACGAGAGCATCAGGCCATCCATGATGGCGGCTGTTACGCCTGTGACCATGGTCAAGGTCTGGTTGAAAGCCTGGTCTACAACCGCTAGCTTCACCTTAGCTGAATCGCTAGAGGTCTGCATTACGTCATACGCAGAAGTCGACAAGTCGTCCACGCTGATGCCAAACTGGTTCATTTTCCCCTGCGCATAGGTGGTTGCGTCCTGATCGGTCTTGCTCGGATTAGAAGCCTTATAAACCGCCTTCAAGCTGGCATACAAGGTGGCTTGCGGTGTCGCATAACCCACGCTTGCATCGGTTTTAAACTGGCCCATTTGGGCGCCGGTCTTGGCATCTCGACCACCAACGGCAATCACGCTTACACCGGTCAGGTCAGCAGTGGTGTCAAGCGAGTAGGCGCCGTATTTGTCAGTGGTGGTGCTGGGCTCGTTGCTGTCTTGCTTGCCATTGCCGTTCAAATCCGCGTAAACCGTGGCGCCCACCACGGTGCCGTCAGACACTTTGCCCGAAGAGTCGAACGCCACTGTTTTGTTGCCCGCCGCTTTGCTACCAGAGGCCAAGGTCACATCACCGAAGATTGCTGGTGCAGCACCCGCAGCTTTGGTAAATACTGCCGTGTATTCCGTGTTTGAGACCTTGGTCAGATCGCCCAAGGTACCACCTGAAACACTAACTTTAGACTTGTCAATGGTCCCTGGGGCGGTCGCAAAAGTCAGGTTCAGAGTACCCGTGGCTCCAGCCTTCATTTTGGTGATGTCGGTAGTACCCGTTTTCAAGGTGTAGCTGACCGTGGGGCTACCGCTGGCCAGCTTGAAGCTATTGGTCAGCGTAGAGCTCACAAAGCCCGAGGCATCCGTCACCACAGCAGACACAGAAACGGTGCCGTTGGCCAACTGGCCCAACTCGGTACTGCTTAACTCCACGCCCACTTTGCCGCCCGTCAGTGAAACCGTCTTAGTGACAGTCTTGGGTGTTGAGCCGCTGTCGGTAAAGGTGACCACAGCAGTACCGTCGTTCGAGCCTGCAATGTTTTCCAGCACTCCGGCGCCGGTGACCAGAGCGTTGGCAGCCGTCATCGTGGGTGCCTCAACCGCTGTCACGTCTACCTTGCCCGCCAAGAGCTGTGCCAAGGTGGGCTGCGCCCAGCGCTTGAGAGAGGCGTCAATCGCCGTCTTGGTGCTCGCACTCAAGGCAATCTCATCGACATTGGAGGTGGTAGCGCTCAGCGCATTCAAGAAGGCAACCAAGTTAATAGCTTCAGTCTTATTCAGGTCGTTCCAGCTCACGTTGCCTTTGGCATCCTTGGACCCAGCAGGTGCGTCGCTGGCCAAAATGGCCAAGGTCACCTTCATCGTGCTCAGGAACTCGGTGGGCGCTTTGGTGAATACCGATTTACCTGTAACGTCCAAGTCCGCATCCAAAATAGTGGTCATTTGCCCAAGTTGCAAGGAAACCTTGGCCTTGGTCAGATCAGCGGTACGTTGGTCTTTGGGATTGAAGTCAGACGGGTTAACACCCACGATTTTGTCAATATTGGACGAATACAGGTTGTTCAAAGTGGGCGCTAACTTGACCACACCGTCATATTTTGTGACGGCAGCAGTACCTTCGCCGGTGGTAACGCCATCGTCCTTCGCGGTAATTTGAACGGTGACGTTCAAGTTCTTGTCGAATTTTGGCATGCGGGTACCCGAGGGGTCTACCGCATCTTGTGACAATTTCGGCACGTTTCCAACGCCGGGCACTACCAAGCTAATTTGACCCTCAGGTGCATTTGCATTTCCGAAAACGCCTGAGACCTTGGTACCGGTTGACTTAGAGAAGCCTGTCTTGGAGTCCGTGGTCGTCGTAAAGGTGCTGAACGTATCAGCGTCTTTGTAGGTGATGAAGTCCACCCCAGATGAAATATATTTGGACAAGCCATAGCGCAATACGATTTGTTTGTTCGCTGCGTTGCCGGTGAAGTCGGCCTTTGACAACATCATGGTAATGTCGTCACCCAAAATAAAGCCTTTGGCCAAGGTAATCAAGTCCAGATCACGCAAACCAATGGCAGTTTGGGGGTTGGTGATCATGTTTTTGAACAGCAAGCCCGTCTGGCCTACGTCATTGCCGGTAAGTTTCGCGTTGCGCAGCGGCGTTCCAGTTCCAATAGCGATGTCAATATCACCAAGCGAAGTATTAGCTGGCAGTTGACTTACAAAAGTCTTTACCGCAGTGATAGCTTGTAACAAATTCATACCCGCACCTGCATCGGGCATCGCCGATGGGCCGTAGGCGGCATTGAATTTTGATACAAGCGCGTTTGACTTGTTGATATCCGAGGTAGACAAGAAATTCGTAGTCAAAGTAGCCAGGTCCGTGGCCATGGTACTCATGCCCAGCTGTGCGAATGCTGCCAAACTTCCGCCTTTGACGTCAGCGGTGTCCTCTGAGGCTGTCATCATCTTGGTGCTGAGCCGCGCAATTGCAGTAGCAATCTTTCCACCCAAGTCCCCCACCAGCACAGACTGATTGGCACCGAGGGAAATATTGGCGGGTTTGGTAGAAACTCCTGCTCCACTAAATGCAGTAGTGTCCTTGTAAGTAAAGTTTAATGAACCCAGGACGGATGGTGTGTAAGTTGCCTGCTTATTACCGCTACCGTCGTCTGTGAGCGTGGACCATTTCCCGCCGGTATCACCCGTCACAAGAATCTTGCTGGTATCAAACGTCTGGCCAACAGGAAGATTCGAAAAAGTCACCAGCGTTGGCGCACCCGCCGCTGTAATCGCCAGACCAAACAGCTTTTGAATCGCGCCATTGGCAAAAGTGTCTTTGTCCCCTAAGGTTTTGGACGTGAGGTTCGCATAGTCGGTGCTGGTAAATCCAGTGGATCCCGCTAAGACTTTGTTAATCACTTCCTGCCGAGCGGTTTCCGTTGGATTTAAGGTGATGATCTTGAGCTCATTGAGCTTGTCGAGTACCGCCTTTACCACCGCGTCCACGTTTTTCACAATCACCAACATGGTTTGGTTTTGCGCAAGCAGTTTCGCTGCTTGGATTAACTCTGCGGTCGTAGAACTAGATTTTGACAAGGTCGCTGCCGGGTCATATTTTCCAAGTGCACTGACACTGGTCAGACCGGAGTTACTCAGAACTGCTGCCCTTTGCGCGTCGGTGGTGGCCGAGGCATAAGACGTTGAAGTGGCTGAAACCACTGCGGTGCCCAAGCTGGCATACATGGTCGAAGGTGTCGCCGTTGACACCGTATCGGTGCCGCCCACCGAGTAAATCTTGGCGCTCGAGGTCACCGAAGTCCCCTTGGGGATGTTGAAGGTGTAGTTTCCGGTGCTGTTCTCGGTTCCCAGGAACTGGGTCTTTCCTTCAAGCGACGCAGAGTAAGTTCCGCTGCTGGTGCCTGCCGTGTCCAAGAACACCTGACCGCCGGTAACGTAGTCGTCCGAACTGGTTACGGTGTAGGCCACCGATATCGCCGTGCTGTCGGTGCCTGCTGCGGTCGATGCATTGCCAGCAGCGTCCGAGAATGCGCCTGCTGCTACCGCGAAGGACACGCTGTTGGTGCCGTCTGGGGTGAAGGTGGCGGTGTAAACCTTCGAATTTGTGGAGCTAACCGCCAAGCCGGAGATGGCACCGCCGGTGACCGTCACATTACTGCTGCTAAACGAGGTCGGCGTTTCCGAGAAGGTAAACGTGATCGTTGCAGTCGTTGCAGTCGTGCTGCTATAGCTCAGGCTGGTGGAGGTAGAGCTGATGGTCACCGTGGGGGCTACCGTGTCCAGCGTGAAGCTGGTGGTGCCAGCGGTGCTGGCGTTGCCTGCGGCGTCGGTGGCGATGGCGCTAACGCTGATCGTGCCGTCAACCAGGGTCGCAAGGTTCGTCGACGTCAGCGTAACGGCCGCTGCGGCGCCCGTGCCCGTGACCGACTTGGTCACTGTGTTGGCTCCATTGGTGAAGGTAACGGCTACCGTGGAAGCCGCCTCTGCACTGACGGTAATTGCGCCGGTTGAAGCAATAGCTTCTGCGCTGGTGGCGCCGCCCGAGACGCCCGTGCCCAGCACTATGGTGGGTGCTGAAGGAGCTGTGGTATCCACCAAATAGCTCGCGTTGTCGCTCACTGCTGTGTGGGTGATGGTGGCTGCGTTACCTGCTGCATCCGTCAGGGTTCCGCTGTTGAGCGCCAGACTGTTTGCAGCAACGCTGATGCCGTTGGTGTCTGTCTGGCCAGCTAGCACGGTGTAGGTGAACACCAAAGCTGTAGTGCCGCTGCCAGATACGTAGCTGGCGTTCACCGTGGTGCTACCAATGAGGAGAGCCAACTGGGGCGTGCCAGTTACCGTCGTGGCTTCGCTCATGGTGACAGTGGCCGTGATCACGTCGCCTGCATTGAGCGTGTTGCTCAGCGCACCTGTTGCAGATGTCAGCGCAACAGACGATACCGTGGGCGCTGTGGTGTCTACCAAATAGCTCGCGTTGTCGCTCACTGCTGTGTGGGTGATGGTGGCTGCGTTACCTGCTGCATCCGTCAGGGTTCCGCTGTTGAGCGCCAGACTGTTTGCAGCAACGCTGATGCCGTTGGTGTCTG